>Ga0207639_10000023_pt1 | contig 215340 bp, 182 predicted proteins | sample KBSCornC32_FD_184299 | JGI IMG/M metagenome (GOLD analysis project Ga0207639, IMG submission 184299) | Corn rhizosphere microbial communities from Kellogg Biological Station, Michigan, USA - KBS Corn C3-2 (SPAdes) (version 2) | ecosystem: Host-associated > Plants > Roots > Rhizosphere > Soil ...
AATGCATGCTTTGTGCTTTTCGGTGGGCGCGCAGGGCTTCAGCACTACGAAAATCCCAGCAAAATCAAGGGGCTTTAGCCCCGGGCCGTTCCGCACAAGCTGCCGGATGGACTTTTTCCGCAGCCTCTTTAGCCGCTGAGGGAATCTTCCATACTTAATCAGACCTTCCTGAGAAGACTTCATCAGAGCTTCCCTAAGGCCGAATCAAAGCACTTCGTTCAAAGATCACCGACTGCCCATCCGAATAAATCAGCTTCCAGCCAGGCAGCAGTTTCAGCACAGGAGTCATGGGCGACTGCTGCTCCAGCAGACAGAACCCAATGTTGTACTTATTCAGAAGAAGGTTCGGATCGCTCTGAAGCGTCATCCACTGTACGAACTCGCCAAACACTCCTGCCAGCTCAAAGACGTCTCCTCGCCCATCGATGAACACGGGATGTTCTGAAAGCGCCCAAATCAGGTATCCGCCATCGCCGTAGGAGTTCAGCATGTTTCCCGGGAGACGGTGTGTTTTGATGAACTCCACGGCCTTGACCGGGCTTGTCTGACTCACCTGCTCTACAAGAAATGCACGCTTTGGAAATGCCGCAACGACAATCGCGACTGCAATCGCAAGCATGACCGCATTGGCCGCCGGCATGTCTCGCCTCACATCGTACCGGTCCCACAGGTCGGCAATCAGGCGGGCCAGGACCGGCGCAGCCAGGATGCCGAAGACGAAGAGCATCCGCCGGTGGTTGAGGGCCATCTCCGTGCCTATGGCAATCAGGAGCAGTTCGTGCCAATACAGATCGGAGCGCCGGATGACTTCAATCAGAAAGACGAGTCCAAGCACAACCAGCAACCCCATCCCCCGCAGCGCAGTGAACTGAAGCGGCTTCCATTCCTCCGTCAGGTTCAGATTCAATGGCAGATGGACCAGGAAGCGCACTGGATACAGTACCTGGTCGAGCCCAACCGGATTGACGAAGAGCGCCGCGGCGGAAATCAGCAGCGCCAGCGCCAGCATCCTGCGCCTGCGCACGTCCCAGCGAGACGCAACCAGCGATCCCATCCTGAATTCAAAGAACGAGCAGAAGAGGAACAGGGCGAGCAAAAATATCCCGAAAAAAAACGTGCCGTGGCAGTTAACCCAAACGGCAAACAAAGGCGGCAGCCATAAAAACCATCGCGGACTGCGCGTGCTTCCCAGATGGATCAACAGCAGTTCGAGCGTCAGGCACAGGCATCCGATAAGCTGCGGACGAATGGCGTCTCCTGACGTCGAGAAAAACCACACAACCAAAGCCCCGACGAGTGCGGTCTTGGCGTTGCCCGAATAGAGCGCGCACAGAACGTAGCCCGCGATCACCACCAGCGATGTAAAGATGAAGAGCCACAGCATCAGCCCTGAATAGCCGCCCCAGTGGTAGGCCGCGTAGATGAGCACCTGCGCGAGCCATTCATGCGGCACCAGCGAGCAATGGTTCGTCGTGTAGGAGAACAGATCCGTCGTCGGGATGGTGTGGGTCTTGTAGATGACCTCGCCCGTCTTGAGGTTCCACCACATGTCCGGATCGTTCAAGCGGCCCCGTACCGTCAGCATGCTCAGCGCGGTCAACATGCCGCACAGCATCACAGGGAAGGAGAAGATTCTTCGCAGGACCCCGATGCGCGCGGGGTCTTTGATCTCCCCTGCCATGGAAGGCGCACTGCTCAAGCCGACTCCAGATCCAGGCTCTCGTGCTCGACGTCCTCCGGCTCGTCCGGCGAATCATGCTCGCCAAGCCGGATCAGCCTGTGGAGATAGGCCCTCGATATGTTCAGGCTCTTCGCCGCCAGCGTCTTGTTTCCGCGGTGTTCCCGCACGGCCGTCTCGGCCAGCTTCACCTTGTAGTCGCGGAGCTGCCGCTCAAACGAGTTCGCGGGATGGAAGTCGCCGAAGTTGATCACGCTCTCGCTCTGGATATTCAACGGCAGGTCTTCCACGCGAATGCTCTCGCCGGATGCCACAATAATCGCGCGCTGGATCACGTTCTCCAGCTCCCGCACGTTGCCTGGCCACGAGTAGGCCTGTAGCAGCGCCATCGCGCTCGGATGGATCTCATCTACCAGCTTCTGGTACTGCTCCGAGTACTGCCGCAGAAGGTGCATCGCAATCCGCGGAATGTCGTCCACCCGCTCCTGCAGCGGCGGCACGTTCACCTTCACGACGTTGATGCGGTAGAACAGGTCGAGCCGGAACTTGCCCTGCGCCACCAGTTCCGCCAGGTCCGCGTGCGTAGCAAAGATCAACCGCGCACGCAGCGGGATCAGCTTATTGCTGCCCAGCCTGCTGAACTCGCGCTGTTGTAAAACGCGCAGCAGCTTCACCTGCGTTGCGGGGCTCAGCTCGCCGATCTCATCGAGCAGCAGCGTCCCTTCGCCTGCCTGCTCCAGGTAGCCCTCCCGCGACCCAACCGTGCCGGTAAAGGCGCCCTTTTCATGGCCGAACAGCTCAGCCTCAATCAGTGTCTCCGGAATCGCGCCGCAGCAGACGGCCACAAACGGATGGCTCGAGTGCGCTCCCAGATTATGAATTGCGCGCGCGACCAACTCCTTACCCGTGCCGCTTTCGCCCGTCACCAGCACCGAAGCGTTCAGGTTGGCGACCCGATTGACCAGGTCGTACACCTGACGCATCTGCGGGCTTGCACCAATAAGCTGATCGCACGAGCTGACCTCTTCCAGTTGTTCTTTGACCGTGCGGAGCTCCTGCTTCAGCGACGACCTCTCGTGCGCGTGGCACAGCATCATCTTCAAGTCGCGCACCGACGGCGGTTTGCGGCAGTAGTTATACGCGCCCAGGCGCACCAGCTCCGCCGCCGTGGCTCGCATTCCGTCATCGGCCATCACCACAACCGGCGCCTGCGATTCGACAACGCGCCGGAAACTCGCCACCCGCTGACTCTGTAACTTTTCGTTCGAGTCCAGGTCCAGAAGCACGACATCGCACTCCCCAGCCGCCAGCATCGTGCTGATGCCGTCTTCGGTGCGTTCGATTGTGATCTGGAATTCTCGGCCTAAAGCGGATGAAAGGATTTGCTGTAGCTTGCGATCTTCAGAGTAAAACGCAATCCGAACCATATCTACTTTCTCCTCACATACGACGGAGCCAGTTCAACAGGACAGTTCGGTCATCGGGGGAGGGCAGGGTCTGAAACTATAAATCGCACTCGTTGGTTCTTTGGAACAATGCAACAATTTGCAACCAGGGTTGTATTGATAGCAAAACCTTCACTGAATGTCTATGAAAATCTAGTCACTTACTTGTTCGCTGCCCGAAATGCATCCACAGGTAATCTCTATGCCAGTTACTCCGTTACTTTGTAATTAACAAATTGGGGTTGAGCGACTGAACGCATTCCGAATGCCACACTGCGGCCTGACAAACCCGGCGTCATTCGATCAGCTGCCCGAGCCTGCTGATGTAGCTCCGGTGCGTCACTCTCGAATCCTCCCTGTAAACAGCCGTTCACACTGCATTCCGCCTCTGGGCTGGCAACGGACTGAATCCATGTATTTCAGCTCTTGCCCGCATTTGGATGGAGAATTGCTCTCCTGAAAGTGCGCCCTTGCAGTAAGGGGGAAAGAGTCTGAGTATGCATTCCATCGCCTGGTGGCCGACCCTCATCGTTCTTGCGATTGCGACCTGTACCGATCTGTACAGCCGCCGCATCCCGAACTGGCTGGTGCTGCCGTTCATGGCGGCCGGGGTTGCCGTTGCGGGCTGGCTCCACGGCTGGAGCGGCATTGGGCACAGCCTCGGCGGGCTGGCTCTCGGCGCTGCGCTCTTTGGCGCACTTTTTCTGATGGGCGGCATGGGCATGGGTGACGTCAAGCTCTGCGCCGCGGTCGGGGCCTGGATCGGCTCCGCGCAACTCCTCCTCGCCCTTGTCCTGACCGGCATCGCCGGAGGTATCATGGCCGTCTGCTGGGCTGTAGCCGGCGGCTTTCTTGGTGAGTTGTTCTCAGGCTCTGCCGGTCTTCTCTTTGGTTTTACAAAACGTGGATTGCGTCCCGACCCAGAGCTGAATCTCGACAATCCTCGCGCGCGCAAAATGCCTTACGCTCCGGCCATTGCAATCGGAACGCTTGTCTCTTTCTTTTCACACTGAGGACGTCGTCGCTATGACGAACGCACATCAAATATGCGAACCACGATACAGCCAACGGAAACGCGGCAGACGAACAGGAGCGGCGAGACGGTGATGTCCACCTTCACACAAGGTCCCGACGCCCTGAACGTCCATGTGTTGTCGGTTGCGCTCATCGGGCCTGAGCAGCAGCAGCGCCAGGCCGTGGCTATGGCCCTCGCAGGGTCGCAGGCCAGCGTCACGCGCGAGTTCGCCAAATATCCCGAGATCGACGATGTCCCGCAGTTGCTCGAAGCCGGTTACGACGTCATCATCGTCGATCTCGACAGCGACCAGGAGCGCGCCCTCGATCTGGTCGAGCACATCTGCGCCAACAGCTCCCTCACCGTCATGGTCTATTCGCGTCAGACGGACCCCGAGCTGCTGGTTCGCTGCATGAGGGCGGGTGCTCGCGAATACCTCACCCAGCCCATCGCGCCCAGCACCATCGCGGAGGCGCTCGTGCGCGCCTCGGTACGCAGGCCGGTCAAGCGCCCAAGCAAGAAGGCCCTTGGTAAGCTGATCGTCTTCGTCGGCGCCAAGGGCGGCTCCGGCGTCAGCACCATCGCGGGCAACTTCGCCGTTGCGCTGGCTCGTGAATCTGGTCACGGCACGCTCTTGCTCGACCTCGACCTGCCGCTCGGCGCGGCGGCGCTCGACCTCGGCATCACCTCGCAGTTCTCCACCGTCAACGCGCTCCAGAACATCGGCCGCCTTGACTCGAATTTTCTGTCTACGCTTCTCGCCAAACACAGTTCAGGGCTGTCCGTGCTCTCCGCGCCCGACCAATACACGCCCATCAACGTCTCCGACGAAGCCATCAGCAAACTGCTCGTGGTCGCCCGCCAGGACTTCGACTATGTTGTCATCGACGCCGGTTCCACCACGCGCATCAACTGCAAGCCGCTGCTTGATGCCGCCTCGACCGTCTACTTCGTCACGCAGGTCAGCATCTCGGAGCTGCGCAACTCCAACCGGCTCATCTCAGAGATATTCACCCACCTCGGGCCAAAGCTCGAAGTCGTGCTCAACCGCTACACCCCAAGTTCAACCGGAATTGACGAAGAAAACATCAAGAAGGCGCTGACTCAGGCCGTCGCCTGGAAGGTCCCCAGCGACTATCGCACGGTGCAGCGCGCGCAGAATACGGCCACGCCGCTCGTGCTGGGCGATACGGCAATCGCCGAAGTGATTCGCCGCATGGCCAGAGTGGCATGTGGATTGCCGGAAGTTCCAGACAGAAAGAAGAAGTTCAGCCTATTTGGATAACGGATGGTACATCGTGGAACCACTGAATCTGGAGCAATTCAAAGCCGAAGTGCATCGAGCCCTGATCCCCAAGTTGGACCTGGAGAAGCTGTCGCGCATCAACAATACTCAGGCGCGGCACGCTGTTGACAGTATGATTGGCGAGATCATCGGCAACCAGCGCGTGCCGCTCAGTCTGAGCGAGCAGGAAAAGGTCCGCGCCGACCTGCTCGATGAGGTCTTCGGTCTCGGTCCGATCGAGCCTCTGCTCCGCGACCACGCCATCTCCGACATCCTCGTCAACGGCAAGGACCACATCTATATTGAGAAGGGCGGAATGCTGCAGCGGGTTGACGCCGTCTTCCGCGACGACCGCCACCTCATGCAGATCATCGACCGCATCGTCTCCCGCGTAGGCCGCCGGGTCGATGAGTCCTCGCCCATGGTCGATGCGCGCCTGCCCGACGGCTCCCGCGTCAACGCCATCATCCCGCCGCTTGCCCTCGACGGCCCCGCGCTCTCCATTCGCCGTTTCGGCACCGGCCCGCTCGTGGCCAATCAGCTTGTAGAACTCAAAAGCATCTCGCCCGAGATGATGGAGGTGCTCGCCGCCGCCGTGCGCGCGCGCATCAGCATTCTTATCTCAGGCGGCACGGGCGCAGGCAAAACCACGCTGCTCAACATCCTCTCGCACTACATCCCGCAGAGCGAGCGCATCGTCACCATCGAAGACGCCGCCGAACTGCAACTCGCGCAGGAAAACATCGTGCGCCTCGAAACGCGCCCGCCCAACGTCGAAGGGCAGGGAGCCATCCGCCAGCGCCAGTTGCTCATCAACAGTCTCCGGATGCGCCCCGACCGCATCATCCTCGGCGAGGTGCGCGGCGAAGAAGCCTTCGACATGCTCCAGGCCATGAACACCGGCCACGAAGGCTCCATGACCACCATCCACGCCAACACCACGCGCGATGCGCTGTCCCGTCTGGAATCCATGGTCGCCATGAGCAACCTGAATCTGCCCGAGCGCACCGTGCGCGCTCAGATTGCCTCGGCCATCGCCATCGTCGTCCAGGTCTCCCGCATGAGCGACGGCACACGCAGGGTAGTCAACATCTCCGAAATTACCGGCATGGAGGAAAACATCATCTCCATGCACCAGATCTTCAGCTTCGAGAAACGCGGCATCGGGCCTGACGGCAAGGTCCTGGGCGCTTTCCTGCCCACACGCATCCGGCCCAAGTTCCTCGAACTGATTCGCACAACCGGAATCATGCTGCCCGGCAGCATGTTCGAGCAGACGCTGGAAGTGAACTGAAAGGCAAGGTAAAGTCATGCTTGCGTTGTTGGTGCTCGTATTTATCGCGGTCTTCGTGGTTGCGGCGCTGCTTCTGTCCACCGGCAAGATGGGATCGTCGCAGCAGTCCGAGCGGACTCTCGCGACACTCCAGGCCGCGCTGGCAACCGTCAGGCCCGATGCCACCGACCAGGCCGTCGATGTCCGCAAGCAGGAGCTGCTCAGTACCATCCCCTTGCTCAACCGCTGGCTGCTCGGTATGGACTTTGCCCCCAAACTGCGCCTTCTCCTCTACCAGGCCGACCTCAAGTGGACGGTCAGCGCGGTGCTCCTGTTGTGTTTCATCTGCTTTGCCATTCCCACGTATCTCATCTTTCTGCGCACCGATGCCATCGTCTTTTCGCTGCTCATCGGTCTGGCCCTGAGCAGCCTGCCTTTCATCTATGTCCTCCAGAAACGAACAGCGCGCTTCAACAAATTCGAGCAGGGGCTGCCCGAGGCGCTCGACCTGATGGTAAGCGCCATGCGCGCAGGACACAGCTTCGTCTCCGCCCTCGACCTCGCGGCCAACGAGTCGCCCGACCCCATCGGCAAAGAGTTCCGCATCTGCTTCGACGAGCAGAACTACGGCCTCGAACTCAAGACCGCGATGGCCAACCTCTCCACGCGCGTCCCCCTGCAGGACCTCAAGATCATCATCGTCGCCACGCTCATTCAGAAGGACAGCGGCGGCAACCTGGCCGAAGTCTTCGACAAGGCGGCCTACGTCATCCGCGAGCGGTTCCGCCTGAAGCGGCAGATCATGGTCCACACCGCCCAGGGACGACTTACCGGCTGGATCCTCTCCATCCTGCCTGTGGCGCTCGGCATCGCACTCTACATCATCAGCCCCGACACCATGAGTCTTCTCTGGAAGCGTCCCATCGGCGTCAAGCTCCTCTACACCTCCGGCGCCATGACCATCATGGGCGCGCTCATCATTCGCAAGATCGTCCGCATGGATGTGTGAAGGGAAACTATGGGATTCGCGGTCACTACGTTTATCGCCATCTTCCTGCTGATCGTCAGCGGAGGACTCATCCTGTTCTACCGCGAGGCCATGATCCAGCGCGTCGCGCAGGTCGTCACGCCGCGTCCCAAACAATCCGGAATCAAGGACACGATCCAGCACACCGGCTCTGCGCTCGGCGGCGTCGTCCAGCAGTTCGAGCGTGTCGTGCCCCGCAGCCAGGCCGATGTCTCTATCATTCAGCAGCGTCTCATCCGCGCAGGCTACCGCAGAGAATCCGCCGTCAACTACTTCTACGGCGCCAAAGTGCTGATGCCCATCCTCCTCTGCCTCGTCGCTTTCGCCACCGGCATCGGCCACTGGAGCCCCTTCTTCGCCTATCTCGTCGCGCTCGGTCTTGGGTTTCTTCTGCCCGACTTCTGGCTCGGCAACCGCATCGCCCACCGCCAGGCCAACATCCGCCGCGGCCTTCCCGACGTCCTTGACCTGCTCGTCATCTGCATCGAGGCCGGCCTCAGCCTCGACCAGGCCACCGCGCGCAGCGCCGAAGAACTCGCCGTCGCCCACCCCGACATCTGCGACGAACTCTCGCTCGTCGTGCTCGAACAGCGTGCAGGCTGCCCGCGCGCCGACGCCTGGAAGCACTTCGCCGACCGCTGCAACGTCGAAAGCGTGCGCAACCTCGTCAGCGTGCTCGCACAGTCTGAAAAATTCGGCACCAGCATCGCCAAGACGCTTCGCGTCCACTCCGACACGCTCCGCACCCAGCGCCGCCAGAAGGTTGAAGAGCAAGCCGCCAAGACCACCGTCAAGCTGGTCTTTCCGCTCGTCTTCTTCATCTTTCCATCGCTCTTTCTTGTGACGCTCGGCCCTGCCGCCATCGTCATCATGGACAACTTTCAAAAGTACTTCACTCAATAAGAAGGGAGAACCGACGTGGACAATGTAACGATCATCCGGGTTGTATCCGGCATCATTGCTGTCGTTTTGCTGATCATTCTGATCCAGCGCCGCCGCAAGCGGGTCAACTAGGGCGTGTTTCAAATGCAGTCGATACGGGGCCCCGGCGCACAGATCGCTGTGTGCTGGGCCATCTCCGCCGGGAAATCGCAATGAGCAGAAAGAACTACTGCGTATATAACCAGACGCGCGAATCCTTCCTCAGCCTGGGTGTCTCCCCGGCCGACACCACCTTCGCACGCCTCCGCGGCCTCATCGGCAGGCTCCGTCTCCGTCTCGACGAAGGGCTCTGGATTGTACCTTCCTGCGGCGTCCACACCATCGGCGTGCTCTTCCCGCTCGACCTCCTCTATCTCGACGACCACAACCGCGTCCTCCAGATCGTCGAACATTTCCCGCGCTTCCGCATTGCGCCCATCAACCCGCATGCGGCCAGCGTGCTCGAACTTCCCGTCCACACCATCTACTCTTCGCAGACCCTGCCCGGCGACCAGCTCCTCATCTGCGGCGTCGAGGAGATGGTAGGCCGCCTCAACCGCGCCGGCCTCGGCCAGCTCAACGGACAACTCCTATGAACCCCAACGGCAACTGGTTCGAGCGCCTCTTCTCCACCGACCACCGCAACGCGGTTCGGCGGTCCGGCGCGGGCCTCGTTGCCTTCTACTGGGAGGGCACCAACGCCCAGCCGCACGAGGTCCGCAACATCAGCAACACCGGCTTCTATCTCTCCACCCGCGAACGCTGGCACCCCGGCACCATCATCACCATGACCTTGCAAAAGTCTGCCGTTGCCGGAAAGAAGCCCGAGTTGTATATTGCAGTCCAAACGAAGGTCGTCCGTCTTGGCGAGGACGGTGTCGGCTTCACATTCCTTAATCTGGAGTCACACGACCCCATACAAAAAGAGGCCCTCGCCGCCGGACCGGTCGGAAAGAAGGCGCTCGATCGCTTCCTCGATCAAGTCCTCTCCGACCAGGGCCACATCTTTATCGGCACGACCCGCGCAGTTCCGTACCAGGCCCCGTCTGGAGGAAACGCCATGCAACTCATCCGCAAAAGCAAGAATGAAGATGGCCAGGCATTAATCATCACCGTCCTGTCGATGACCGTCCTGCTGGGCTTCACCGCCCTCGCCACCGATGTCGGCGTTCTGTTGCATGAAAAAAGGCTCACCCAGACTGCTGCCGACGCAGCAGCCATGGCGGGCGAGTCACAACTCGCCAACTCTGCAAACATCACGTCCGCAGGCAAGGCCGCGGCGGCGCAGAACGGCATGACGGACGGGTCGAACGGGGCCACCGTCACGATAAACTGGGGGCCCGCAACTGGTCCTCACGCGGGCAACAAGAGCTACGTTGAGGCCATCGTCACTCAAGTCCAGCCAACGATCTTCATGCGGTTGTTCAATCTGAGTTCCATGACAGTGGGCTCCCGGGCAGTCGCCGCCTATGGCAAAACGCAATCCTGCATCTACACGCTCAACACAGGCGGGCCGGACTTGAGCATCGTCGGAAATGCCAATATCACCGTACAGACCTGTGGGATTGTTGACTACGGTCAAAATACCAGCGGAAAGACCGCCGCTCTTTACCTTCAAGGCAGTGCAACGCTCAACGCTCAGTCGATCGGCATCGCAGGCGGCTATGCAACCACGGGAAACGTGAACCTGACGCCTTCAGCTCCGGTGACAGGCATCCCGAATACTGGCGATCCGCTCGCCAATACGCCGATGCCGCCTCTCCCTCCGACGGGCTGCACCGCCACTCCCAGCTTCGGGACACAAGGAACCCTTAATCTTTCCGCAGGGTGCTACAACGGCATCTCCATCGGCAGCGGGCAGACGGTAAACCTCGCTTCCGGCATCTACTACATCAACGGCGACTTGAATCTCCAGGCGGGCGCCACGCTCACCGGAAATGCCGTCACGATTGTGCTGTTAGGCGCAACCAACATGACCGGCACCCCAAGCCTCAACCTTTCGGCGCCAACTTCCGGAACTTATGACGGCCTCCTGTTCTATGAGCCGCCATCCAACACAGCCCCGATGAACCTGATCGGAACCCCCGGTTCAACCCTTGCAGGCACCGTCTATGCCCCAGCCGCTGCTGTGAACCTGCAGGGAAACGCCGGTGCAACCATTTCGCTGAATTTCGTGGTCAATACGTTGTCGCTGATTGGCAATGCAACCCTTACAGACTATGACCAGGTTAATCCCTCCAACATTCTCTCGTCGGTAAGGCTGGTGGAGTAGCCATGAACAGAGCGGGCAAATCAAACGGATGTAGCACCGTGGCAGCCAATCCTGCCGTGCGCCGGCCGGGTATGCCTGATGGAGAAAATGGACAGGCATTCGTGGAACTCGCCCTTGTGCTGCCCATGTTGACGCTCATCGTTCTTGGCATTGTTGAGTTCGGTCGCCTCGCCTATGCTGCTATCGAGGTCTCCAATGCCGCCCGAGCTGGCGTGGCATACGCCGCTCAGAGCGTTGTCTTTGCCTCCAATGGCCCAGGCATTACGCAGGCTGCGCAAGCAGATGGGCAGGATGGTGTTGTCGTCAAAGTGCTCAACGTTCAGAGTCCGGCAACTCTCACGTGCTACTGCGAAGACTCCACGGGGAACATAACCCAGCTCTCCAGTTGCAGTGTCACCAACTCGAACCCAGCCGCCTGTTCTGTCCCCCCCAACCGCGTTCTCGTAGACGTGCAGGTGAACACCTCCGCAAATGTAGACACCCTGTTTCATTTCCCGGGGATACCGAACACGCTTACGTTCACCGGACAGGCAACCATGAGGGTAGGTCAATAATGCCTTTCGCGGCAACAATCCGCCAACGCTCTCTACGAAAGCCTTACGCCGGCCTGAGGCCTGCCGTAAGGGATGAGGCTGGTGCAACCCTGGTTGAAACCGCATTTTCGCTAGTCGTCCTGCTGACTCTTCTTTTCGGCATTATGCAGTTCGGACTCGTGCTTTATTCGTATCACTTCATCTCCGAAGCTGCGCGAGAAGGCACTCGCTACGCGATCGTGCGCGGTGCTTCGTATACCACGGACTGCACTGCGCCCACCGCTGCAATCTGCACCGCGCAAGGGGGCAACAATACCGGTGACATTGCTACCTATGTCCAGAACCTTGGTTTCCCCGGGATTGACCCCGGCAAAATGACCGTCAACTCAACCTGGTTCACCAACACAGGTGCCGCTTGTGGAACATCTGATCTCTGTAAGCAACCCGGAAATAGTGTGCAGGTAACAGTCCAATATGCATTCCCCTTCGCTATTCCCTTCATCCCTGCCAATACGCTCAACATGTCCAGCAGCTCCGTGATGGTCATCTCGAACTGACGCTTCCTGTCCCTACCAAGGCCCTACAGTTTTTGTTGTCATGCCCGAAGGGAATCTGCGTTCTGGATTGGTCTTCGCCTTTTGTTTGTCATTCCCGAAGGGAATCTGCGTTTCGCAGCGGCCCGCGCCGGACTGCACTTCGGGCGAAAATGCCCCAGACGTGCGCAATCACCCCTCCAATCCACAGCCCCCTCTTGACACACCCGATAAAATAGAACATAGAAGCGGTGGAACTCTTCGACAGCCAGACAGCCAAAAACCGCCACGGATAACCCGTGTATTTGAAGGAATTTGAGCACCTTCATGCCCGAGTTTCCTGGGGTTTTCAGCGTTTGGCACGGAACGTGCGCCGAGGTCCTAACCTAAGTCCTTTGTTCAAAGGATTTTGCACAAAAACAGGGGGAGGGGGGGCCCTAGTCCGCCTCGTTCGGAATGATCAGCAGCACCTCGACCTCGGTCGCCTGACCATTCTGAATCGCCGGCCGGAAGTGCCACTGCTGAAGAGCCCGCAGCAGAAAGTGAGCCTCAGCCAGCCCGTCAGGAAAGACGACAGCAAGATGCTCGAACTCGCCCGTCGTGTTCACGAACCCGTGAACCATAATCGCATCCGAGTTCACGTCCGGATCGATGCTCGGCCGCAGAATGTCGAAGGGCCACGGAGCGTCCAGCTTCGCCACGCTGCCTCCGGTCGCCGCGTCCTGCAAGCGAGGAATCGAGTACTGAAGGATCCAGTTCTTCGACGCCCCGACGTGCAGATAGACCGTGTAAGCCAGCCGCCCGCTCCATATCCCCACCGTCTCCGGATAGTCCTCAGCAATCGAAGACCCCACAACAACCACCCCAAACTTCCCCTCGCGCGGCAGCGTCACGTGAGCGACCGTATAACCTCCGTTCGCCGCCGTGCCCAGCGCGCCGCCCGCTCCCAGCCCGGCACCTCCGCCCGCGCCGCCCGTCCCGTTACTCACTCCGCCTTGCCCGCCCGGCCCACCCGCAGCCGCGACAGCATTGCCCGCACCCGCTCCCGGCCCGCTCCCCGGCCCTGTCCCGCTCGCAGGCTTCGTCCCCGAACCTCTCCCCACCTCAGCCACCCCGCCCTGCTGCCCCGGAGCGAGCGGCCCCTGAAACACGGTCGGCGAGACCTCATTCATCGGAGGCAGCGCAATCGTCCCCTGCTGCAACTGCACATCGGAGAGCGACACCGCACTCGTCGGAACCACCTGCATCGCAGCCTTGGAAGCCGTCATCGGAATGTGCGCCGCAGCAGGAGCGGCCGCCGCGACGGTGACAGGCGACGTGTTGCTCGGAGGCGGCAAGGGAGTCTTCGCGGGCGTCGGCGAAGGAGCGATGCGAACATCAGCCAGCCTCTGCGCCAGGTTCGGCGGAGCCAGCGACGGCGCGACGGCGATCGTCGCTACAGTTTGCTGCGGCAGCGTGACGATCTTCTTCACCGTGATGTCCCGTGCCTGCCACACCATCACCTGAGGAACCGCAACCTGAGCAAGCGTGAGGTTGTCCGGCGCGTCCGGCTGAATGATCGTCTGCACGGCCTTCGTCAGCTTCGAGAGATCGGCCGGAACGTGCGGAGCAGCCGCCTGCCCAGGACTGCCGCTCGAAGCAAGCGCACGCACCGGCGCAGGCTCGCCGGCCTTAGGAACCTGCCGCTCGACATACTGCAACTGCGGCTTCGCCGGTTGCAGCTCCATGATGCGTACTTCGTACCGCCGCGGCGTAGCCTTGCGCTCGACTGGGCGCGGAGGCCGGACCCACATCACCGCAATGAACAAACAGCCATGCACGAAGATGGACACCAGCGCAGGCGAGGGGCCTCTCGCCGCCGGTGGCGCGGGTTCCGTGAACAGACCGATCATGCCGGAAGCGTTCATGGCTGGAACCGGGCAGGGAAGAGACTCATCTCCTGCCGGGGCTGTTCTTCGATGCAGCAATTTCCTGGCCAACCGTTCTGTCTGTAACTCACTGCTAAATTGGTGTACCGCTTAGTTAACCGTGTCTTGCGAGCTACATTGCGAGCGCGGGTGGATACACGTGTTCACACCTGTACCCGGCGGCGCCGGCTAACCCCCTGATTCTCCACGAAAACAGCGACCTTCCCTTTGGCACAACAATTGCCATCTGTACCGATGAGCGGAGCTGGCCGAACCCGGCCCCGGGGGAACGCTGCATGAACCGACGAATCTTTATCATTCTGTTAAGCGCCTTCATCATTGCTGTCGCATGCAGCTACGCCGTCTACAAATTGGTCGGCAACCGCATTGCAGGCACACACCAGGTGACGACGAAGGTGGTCTCTGCCGCAGCAGACATCAAGCTCGGCAGCATCCTGAAAGACTCCGACCTCTCGACCATTGAGATCACCGGCTCGCTGCCCAAAGGCGTCATCCTCAAAAAGCAGGATGCCATCGGCCGCGGTGTTCTCTCGAACCTTTATGCAGGCGAGCCTATCTTCGACAACCGCCTGGCCGCTCCCGGATCGGGCGGCGGGCTGGCGGCAACGATTCCCCAGGGAATGCGCGCCGCCGCGGTCAAGGTAAATGATGTCGTAGGCGTCGCGGGCTTCGTCACTCCGGGCATGAGGGTCGATGTTCTTGTCTCAGGCAATCCTCCGGGAGCCAACAACAATTCGTCGCAGGGCGCCTTGTCGAAGACAATCCTCCAGAACATTCAGGTCCTGTCGGCCGGCACGGACATCCAGCGCGACTCGGAAGGCAAGCCGCAGCAGGTTCAGGTTGTCAATCTGCTCGTCAGTCCCGAGCAGGCTGAGCTGCTCACGCTTGCCAGCAGCGAGGCGCGCATTCAGCTTGTGCTGCGCAATCCTCTGGATACGCAGATTGCCACGCCTGCTGTGACCGCAACGGCACAGCTTTATACCGGGGCAGCATCGATGCCTTCCGTAAAGCCTCCCGTACTCCGCCGAGCCGAGCCCAAGGCGCCGGCCTCCCGTGTTTATGTGGTTGAAGTCCTGAACGGCTCCAAGCGGACGGAACAAAAATTTGCATCTGGCGAGGAAAAACAGTGAAAACGCACAGCCGGAGTTCTCTCGTTTGTTTGTTTGCCTTCTCTTTGGCGATATGTCCGGGGACATTCCTTCAAGCCCAGACTCCCGCGCCTGCCTCCGCAGCGAGCGCGGGCAGCGACTCCACCAATGATTTGTCTGTCGATGTAGGCAAGTCGGCGCTGGTGGACTTCGACCAGCCGGTGACGCGCGTTGCCATCGGTTCGGGCGACGTCGCAGAAGCCACCGCAGTCAGCCCGACTGAGGTGATGGTCAACGGCAAGACCACCGGTTCCACCACGCTGATCGTCTGGGAGCAGGGTGGCGGGCGTCAGTTCTTCAACGTTTCCGTCCAACCCAGCCGCTTTGTCTCCGAAGACCAGGTTGCCGGCCTGCGCCGCGAGATGCGCGCCGCGCTGCCCGGGCAGAACGTCAACGTCTCTATGGTCAATAATCTGGTCTTCCTGCGCGGCACGGTGAAGGACCTCACCAGTTCTGACCGGGCCGTCCAGATCGGCTCGACTGCGGGCAAGGTCGTCAACCTGCTCTATGTCGATGTGCCGACCGCTCCGCGGCAGATTTTACTGAAGGTGCGTTTTACCAGCGTGGACCGTAGCCTTGCCAAACAGCTTGGCCTGAACTTCTTCAGCACGGGCGCGACCAACACCATTGGCACGGTCTCGACAGGACAGTTCTCGCCGCCCACCGTCTCTCTGCCAAGTGGTGCCCAATCCGCTCTGGCGACAATCAGTGATGAGCTGAACCTCTTCTTCTTCCGCCCCGACCTGAACCTGGGCGCGACGATCAAGGCATTGGTGAACAGGGGGGCCGCGCAGGTGCTTGCGGAGCCGAACGTTCTGGCTGAAAACGGAAAGCAGGCCAGCTTCCTGGCCGGCGGTGAGTACCCCTATCCGATCGTGCAGGGAGTCACGGGCGGCGGCGCCGGGGCGGTCACGCTTCAGTTCAAGGAATATGGCGTCCGTTTGAACTTTATCCCCACGATCATGCCCAACGGGGACATCCGCCTGCAGGTTGCTCCTGAAGTCAGCGCGCTGGACTTTGCTCACGCCATTACGATCTCGGGATTTACCGTACCTGCGATTACGGTGCGTCGCGTCAACACCGAGGTAGAGTTGCGTCCGGGCCAGAGCTTTGCGATCGGCGGCCTGCTCGACAACGAGGAGACCGACACCTTCGAGAAGCTGCCGTTCGTCGGCGACATTCCTGTCATCGGCAAGTTCTTCCAGTCCATCTCGAAGAGCCGCTCCAATACCGAGCTGCTGGTCTTCATCACGCCGGAGATCGTCGAGCCCATCAAGGCCGGAGAGCCCCTGCCCGCGCTGAACTATCCGGAGCAGTTCCTGCCGCCGAACTCGAAGATACCCATGCACCAGCCTGATGGGACAGTTCAAAACGACCCTGCGGCCAGTACGGCTACGACACCCACGGAGCAGCCAAAGCAGGCCGTCCCGGTCGAGGAGTTGATCAAGAGCATGGAGCCGGAGAAGCCCCTGTCAGACACCGGCGGCTACGGCGGCGGCGCGAGCGGGGCATCGAGCGGAGGAATGTCCACTTCGGTTGCTCGATGAATGTTCTCGAGTGGGTTTGACAGGCGATTTTGTTGAAGAGACCCTGCTGACGAATCAAGAGGGCGGACGAAGCCAATGAGTCTGATCAATCGGGTCGCCGGCATATTTTCAGGCGACCCCAAAGCCAAGCCACCCGTTCGGTTGAAGATTGTCAATCTCACCCGCCAGACGGTCCTTGCAGAGAGCGCGGAGATTGCCGATCACGGCGCGGCTCGAAACAAGGGGCTGCTGGGGCGCGACGGTCTTCCCGCCGGCGGGGGGCTGTGGATTGTTCCGTGCGAAGCCGTCCACACCTTCGGCATGAGGTTCCCCATCGACCTCGTCTACATTGACCGCGACAAGATCGTTAAAAAAGTCAGGAGCAGCGTTCCCTCATGGCGCATCTCCGGATGCCTCTCGGCTTACTCGATCATTGAGCTTCCCGCAGGTGTTGTTGCCTCGTCGCAAACGTGCCCGGGAGACTGCCTGGCATTCTCTTCCGAAGAGATACCGGCCGACCATGACTGAGGCCCTTCTATGCACGAATCAGGTGTAAATGTGACATTTTCCGCGCCTGTAAACGCTGCGTTACCTCTTGCGCGGGTCTGTATACACCAGTTAACAGAGCGACAGGAGGAGAACTTTCAACCCACTCATTTATAAGGGCATAGCGATGTGCGAGAGTGGCCATCCACTTGCCATATATAAGGACAAACCAGCCCGAGGCTGGATCTATGTCACACCTTATGGGAGATGGACTCACATGAAAGACACACTGCTGAAGCTTTCCGTAAAACTTCAGATCCTGCTCGATGAAAAAGGCCAGGACCTGATTGAGTACGCACTGGTGGTCGCCCTGATCGCCTTCGCCGCCACGGCTGGTATGAGCACGCTTGCCGGTGACATCAACAGCGCTTTTGGGAAGATCGGCTCGGCTCTGACGTCCGCCACGAGCGCGACCTAGTCTGTTGTGTTGTTGAGAAGACCGGAGCAACATCCGGCTTCTATCGAAGTACAACTTGTGGGGAGATACGCTTGCAGGAATTTACTCACAGCGTGCTCCCCTCATTTCTTCCTCAGGCCCATACCAGGAGCAGTCCGATGATCGATGGTAAGCGCGTAGCGGTGGTAATGCCTGCCTACAACGCTGAACGCACGCTGGAACAGACGGTAAGGGAACTGCCTGACTCCGTAGATATTAAGATCCTCGTGGACGACTCCAGCAACGACAACACTGCGGCGCTTTCGGAGAAACTCGGCGTCGAGACCTTCATTCACGATTCGAACTACGGTTATGGACGCAATCAGCAGACCTGCTACCGTGAGGCCCTGGCAGCCGGCGCGGACATTGTCGTGATGGTGCATCCGGACTACCAGTACACGCCCCTGCTTGTTTCGGCGATGGCGGGAATGGTGGCGAGCGGAGTATATGACGTGGTGATGGCTTCGCGCATCCTGGGTGGAGGCGCGCTGAAGGGCGGGATGCCGCTCTATAAATACATCGCTAACCGCGCGCTGACGGCATTTCAGAATCTATTTTTGGGTGTTAAGCTCTCCGAGTATCACACCGGTTTCCGCGCCTTTTCGCGCGATGTGCTTCAGACGCTGCCGCTGCTCGAAAACTCGGACGACTTCGTCTTCGACAACCAGATGATTGCCCAGTCTGTCATGTTCGGCTTTCGCATCGGAGAGATCTCCTGCCCGACGAAGTACTTCAAGGAAGCCTCGTCGATCAACTTCAAACGCAGTGTGAAGTACGGGCTGGGTGTCTTAAGGACGACCGCAGGATTTGTGATGCACAGAGCAGGGATACTGAGGATGCCGCTCTACGATACGACTGGAAGAAAAGTGTCGCTGAAGTACTACTCTCAACTCACCCAGAGGCCGTAGGCGTCCGGCCCGGCAACAGCAGATCACTCAGGAAAGGCAACTGTCAGGACATGGTGCAGCCCCCGGCCACGCATAGCGGCATTTCTATCATGTACATGGAGGGTGGCCTCACCATGATTGCGGTTGCCGTCGCGTTCTGGCTGCCGCAGCTTGGCTCAGCATGGTTCTCGCGAGTGGAGAGCGCATTTACCAGGCTGGCGCGACGCAAGGGCCTCTCGGTTCTGGTAGTAGGCTTGACCGGGTTTTTACTGAGGCTTGCCATTCTTCCTCTGTGCCCTATGCCGCATCCGTTCTCGCCGGACGGCTACAGCTTCATGCTCTCGGCCGATACGTTCGCGTCAGGCAGGCTGACCAACCCGACCCCGGCGCTGTGGACGCACTTTGAAGCCGTCCACGTGACGATGACGCCGACGTACCAGTCGATGTATTTTCCCGCGCAAGGGCTGGTGATGGCCGCCGGAAAGGTGCTCACCGGAGAGCCGTGGCTTGGCCTGCTTGCGGTGACGGCGTTGATGAGCGCCGCCATCTGCTGGATGCTTCAGGCGTGGCTTCCTCCATCGTGGGCCCTGCTGGGCGGGCTGCTGGCAGTACTGCGGATTGGGCTGTTCAGCTACTGGATCGACTCATACGCCGGAGCGGGATCGATCACTGCCCTTGGCGGGGCGCTGGTGTTGGGCGGGCTGCCGCGATTCATGAAGACCGTGCGGTTGCGTTATGCGCTGTTGATGGCGGTCGGCTTCGTCCTGCTTGGCATCTGCCGCCCTTTAGAGGGGCTGCTTCTGGCGATCCCGGTTACCGTTGCTCTGGCGCGGTGGGCCCTGTTTGGAAAAAACAGGCCAACCGCCGTGCTGCTCGTTCGCCGGACCGCTCTTCCGCTGGCCCTGATTGTCTGCGGGGGCGTCTGGATGGGGTACTATAACTACCGCGCCTTCGGCAGTCCAACCACGCTGCCTTACACGATCGACCGCGCACAGTATGCCATCGCTCCGTATTTCATCTGGCAGCCACAGCGCCCGGAACCCGCCTACAGGCACGCGCTCATGCGGGAGTTCTACCACAAGATGGAACTGCCCGCTTATACAGACATCCACAGCGTGAAAGGCTTCGTTCCTCAAACGGTGATCAAGATCGCCAGAGGAGTGCTGTTCTTCACGGGCATCGCATTGCTCCCTCCGCTGATCATGTTTCGCCGGTTATTCCTCGATCGCAGGATCCGTTTTTTGATCTGGTGTCTTGTTGCCCTGGCGGCGGGGCAAGCGATTCAGATATTTTTAATACCGCACTATCTGGCTGCGTTCACCGCAGCTTTTTACGCTATCGGATTGCAGGCGATGCGCCACCTGCGGGTGTGGCGTCCTGAAGGACAGCCCGTTGGCAGAACAATGGTCCGGTTGACAGTTGCGCTCTGCGTGGTCCTGGGCGGCGTGCGCGTGTTCGCGGAACCGCTGCGCTTCCATCTTGCTGTCTGGCCAGCCGTGGGGATCTCAGGATGGGTGGGACCGAGCAGTTTGTCCGGCGCGGAACGAGTGAAGGTTGAAGATCAACTTGAAAAACTCCCAGGAAAGCAACTGGCGATTGTGAGGTACTCCCCCACACACGCCGCGAGCGTCACATGGGTCTATAACTGCGGCGATCTCAACCGCTGCAAGGTGATCTGGGCGTGGGACATGGGCGATGCTGAAAACCAGGAACTGATCAATCACTACAACGATCGCACCGTGTGGCTGGTCGAGCCGGACACGGAGCCGGTAACAGTCGCTCCGTACAAGTCGCCGGAGCAACTGGTTGGAGCTGCGCGATAAAGCTGTGGTGGAGGCGTTGGGAGTCGAACGTTCCCACAATCGCTGGCTTCGCTTAGTTGCAGATTGTGAGAAGCATGTGAGAAGCATGCGAGAAGCAATAGAGCGCTCAAAGACCTGCCTCGCGGATGATCCGCAGACGGATGATCGACTCATCTTCGCGTGGGGATCAAAGTCTCCTGCGGGCACCCGCACCGGCGATTTCTTAACCGGGAAGAAGATTTTTGTTTTTCAGCAAGGCATCGGAACGCAAGAAATGGTCTGCATCTGATAGACTGAATTTGTTGTCGAGTTGAGTTGCTTGTGTTGCCAAAGCCGGAACTGAACGGACAGCACCGATAGATTGCAGCGAGATGCCAGGATATGCAAAACGCTCATTCTATGTGACACCTAATCCATGTTGCGGAAGACGCAGCCTGGGGACGTAGCTCAGTTGGTTAGAGCGCTGCCCTGTCACGGCAGAGGTCGCGGGTTCGAGCCCCGTCGTCCCCGCCATAAACCTCAAGAAAATAAAGGGTTTATGGCAAGTGGCAAAATCAAGAACCTCCTTTGAGGGTGCTGACGAGGGTGCTGGAGCGATCCGCACCTTTTTTAGTTTTTCGCTTCGCACCCTTCGAGGGTGCTGAAGAGGGGGCTGAAAGCTGCTTTCTACCTGCTTCGAACACCATCTCCATCACTCGATTGTTGGCCTCGCGCTTGGTTGCGGAGATGGCTCGCGTGTAAACGTCGAGCGTGATCCGCGAGTTCGCATGACGCAGAAGTTCCTGCGCCGTTTTGAGGTCAACACCCGCTGATCGCAAGTTGGTCGCGAGGGAGTGACGGAAGCTATGCCAGCCAATCGCTTTGCCTTCGATCCCCGCCCTCTTGACTGCGGGACGGATGATCTTCTTGAGCAAGGTGTCCGGTGACAGTGGCTTCTTCCCCTTGAGTCGGGTAGACGGGAAGAGGAAATCGGTGTCCCCTGGGTATGGCGATTCCTTCCGCCACAAGCCGAGGCACTTCACTACCGATGGATGAAGCGGAACAGGTTTGCGGCTCGCTTCGGTCTTGGTATCTCCGAAGTGATTCCGCACGCAGGAGCGCCGGACATTCACCTGCATGAGTTCGAGGTCAATGTCTGCCCATGTCAGCGCGACTAACTCCGATCTCCGTAGGCCGGTGCTGCCTGCCAGCATCACCATCGCACGTTCCCGAATGTTGAGCACGGCGATGAGCGATGCGATTTCGCCCGGTGAAAGCACGTCGGGTTCCCGCAACCGTATGGCCGAAACCCTTACCTTCGTGATCGGGTTCCGGTCCATCCATTCATGACGGATGGCGTGATTGAATACCGCCGACATGATGTTGCGAATCTTGCTCCGCGTGCCAGGGGCGTATTGGAGAGTGTGCAGCCACAGTTCCACATCCACAGTCCGAATATCCGACAAATAGAAAGCACCCCACTTGGGGACGATGTGATTTGTCAGATAGTGCGTATTCGCTTCGACGGTGGCATAGGCTTTCTTTTCCTCCGTCAGTTCGTGGGTGCGGTAGTGGGTTACAAGCTCAGCGACCGTTTCCGGCACGATGAACTCGGTGTTGATGGTGTTACGAAGCGCATCGGCGGCCTTCTCCGCATCTCGAAGATGCGGATAGCGGGCAACGGTCCCGAGAGTCCGCTTTCGATACGTGCGAGTTCCGTCGGTTTCTTCATACCAACGGAAGACCCACACGTCAGGACCGGCTTTGCGCTTCAGTTTCAAGAGGCTTCCTTGTTGTAAACGGCTCATGCTGTTCTCCTCGCATGAGCACCGATGGCTGTCTTCATGGTACTCGCCGGTGGGCGTTTTTTCTCTGTTTCCCGTGCTTCAACCCACTCCAAGAGTTCGTGCTCCAGGAACCGCCATAGCTTCCGCTTTCCCTCGCCAAGAGGATGCGCTGGAACATACCCAAGACGAGCCCAGCAGATCAGTGTTCTTCTGTCCATCCGAAGAATCTGGGCGGCTTCTTCCGCATCGAGAAGATGATGTGGCATAAAGTTGACTCCGTGGCCGTAGCCCATCCTTTCCGTGTCCTTCCGACATGATCGAAGTCGCAATAGGGACACGCTGGCTGGAACTGAAGCTCAGAAGCAATGATGTTCAGCTTGTTGCTAATCGTCCAATGAAAATTTGGGCGAGCGTCATTCCTTTTTGGAATGACGACACTTCATGCCGCTGCCAATAAACGCGATGCGGGGTTTACAATTACCTGCATTGAGCGGGTGATTCCATCCGTATTGAAGTGTTTGCTGTCCTTCCCAGAATCCGCGCCCTGGAGGATAGACATGGTCTTACCGGAGATCCGATTGCTGCAAGCAGCAATAGTGCTTGCCGAAGAACTTCACTTCTCAAGGGCAGCCGACAGGCTCAACATGAGCCAATCCACTCTCAGTAAACAGATATTCAAGCTGGAGCGTGGGCTCGGCTTTCAGGTCTTCAAACACAGTCATCAGGTTGCGGAACTCACAGAGGCCGGGCGGGTCTTCATTGTCGAAGCGCATGAAGTCGTTTCCCATGCGGAACGGGCCGTCCTGTCCGCTCGGGCTGTCCTCGACGGGCCGAATGAAATCCTCAATATCGGCAAGTCATCCTATACAGAACCGATCCTCGTTTCAACGCTTCTCTCCATCCAGCTCTCACTTTTCCCTGAGATGAGGGTAAAGCTCTGGAGCAACTTCTCGAACGAACTCGCCCGCCAAGTGACCACAGGCGCACTGGACCTCGCCGTCATAACTGGCGTCCCCCACAAGCCGCAGCTAAGCCTCCTAAACATTGCTGATAATCCTTTTTACATTGCACTGCCAATGGGGGATCAATTGGCGGCGTACAGGGAGATTCGCTTGGATCAAATCCATAAGCGAATCTGGATACTCCTTGGGAAGCACGCAAACGCTCATCTATATGACACGATTCATTCCGTTGGGGCGGACGGAGGATGTTATCCGTCGGACGCCTACCACTTCACCAGCCCCGAAGAAGCCTCTGAACTGATCCGTGAGCATCGTGGACTCGCGTTCTTGCCACGATCGGCGGCATGGAGAATTGCTCGTGACGGCATTACGATGCGGCCTTTGGCTGAACCCCGTCTTCGTCTTGTCACAAGTCTTGCGATGCGCGCGGACAGCAAATCGCGACTCGTGAATGAATTCGTCAAGGCTGCCGGAAGAAAGTTCGGCGTGGTCGGACAGACGGCTCAGAGAAAACTACCGCTGGCCATGTGAATCAGTCGGCGATGAGTCCCTGAGATTCACTATCGTTTATTTCACGGATCTCAATATTCAATGGTCCTTCTCTACCGCATTTCGTGCAGAGAAATAGTCCGGTCGTGTGTACTCGACCTTCCATTTCTTCTCTGCGAAATGCGCTTCCGCAATGGACGCATGCGTGAACATGGACAAAGGAATCGTGGGGTTTGTCGCGATCAGTGGACACAATTCAGATCTCCTTGCTCTGCATGATAGGAAGATTCTTTATTGAAGAATGAACACGAGGCGTTTCATTTGTGTTTATTCTGAAGGAATCCTCGGTATGACTGACCTCACATGAGACGGAAGGACGCCCTCAAATCGAGGGCCTCCTTCCTAGTCATCTACTTACCCACGCGTGCCTGAAGATGAGCGGGATAACGATCACCCTGCACCGGGATCGCGGAGACTACGTGCTCGATTTGGGCCAGATCATCCTTAGTCAGTTCAACACTCGCCGCGCCGAGATTCTCTTCGAGCCGGTGGAGCTTCGTCGTTCCTGGGATGGGAACGATCCACGGCTTCTGCGCGAGCAGCCACGCCAGCGCAATTTGAGCGCGGGTGATGTTCTTCTGCGATGCGATCTCGCCGAGCACGTCAACCAGCGTCTGGTTCGCCTTGCGAGCTTCTTCACTAAAGCGAGGAACGGTGTTGCGGAAGTCCGTGCTGTCGAAGGTCGTGGTTTCGTTGATCGCGCCCGTGAGGAAGCCTTTGCCAAGCGGGCTGAAAGGGACAAAGCCGATGCCAAGTTCTTCCAACGTGGGAATAATCTTCTCCTCCGGTTCGCGCCACCACAACGAATACTCACTCTGAAGAGCTGCGACAGGCTGAACCGCGTGCGCACGACGAATTGTCTCCGCACCGGCTTCAGACATACCGAAGTGCTTCACTTTGCCTTCCGCAATCAGATCCTTGACCGTTCCAGCAACCTCTTCGATTGGCACGTTTGGATCAACACGGTGCTGATAGAAGAGGTCGATTACGTCAGTGTTGAGGCGCTTCAAAGCCTCTTCGGCTACTTGACGGATACGCGCCGGGTTACTGTTCATCCCACTGATGTCGCCCTTCTCATCGAAGTTGAAGCCAAATTTCGTAGCGATGACCACCTTGTCACGAAAACCGGCTACGGCTTCGCCAAGCAGTTCTTCGTTCTTATTGGGACCGTAGGCTTCTGCCGTGTCGAAGAATGTAACGCCGTCCTCATATGCCTTACGGATGATCTCAAGGCCCTGCTGCTTTTCAGTGGCGGGTCCATAGCCAAAGCTGAGTCCCATGCAGCCGAACCCAAGAGCTGACACTTCCAGTCCGCTCTTTCCCAGTGTGCGCTTTTGCATTGCTTCTCCTTCAATTCATCAACGCAAGGGACGATGCGCAAAGACATCTCCTCCCGCGGGTTGTTGCGATCCCGATCCAGGAACGCTTGTAAATTCCGAGGCTGTGCCGAACCTCAAGGCCAAAGGTTGTCCGTTTACGCTGTTTGATCCACCACCTTCATCTGCTCTTCATTCATCCGGCCACCGTGCACTTCGATTGCGGAGAAGGCGCTGTTGATCTCACGAAGATCTTCGGGGATCAGATGAACATTGACGGCTCCCAAATTCTCGTTCAGGTGATCGATGTTGCGTGTGCCGGGAATTGGCACGATGAACGGCTTTCGCGCAAGCAGCCAGGCCAAGGACAATTGCGCCGCCGTGGCGTTCTTCTTCTCGGCAAACGTTTTGACCAGTTCAATGATCGGCGTGTTCGCGGATATGGTTTCGGGAGAGAAACGAGGGAACGTCGAGCGCATGTCCAGCTTCGGATCGAACCTCGTTTCAGCATCGATCTTCCGAGTCAGATAGCCCTGTCCAATTGGTCCCCATGGGACGAAGCCGATTCCCAACTCTTCGCAAGTCTTCAGCACGCCGTTTTTCTCTACATCTCTGATCATGAGAGAGTACTCGGTCTGCACTGCGCTCACCGGCAGAATCGTATGCGCCCGGCGGATTGTTTTTGCACTCGCCTCAGAGAGACCGAAATGTAACACTTTGCCTGCCGCGATCAGCTCTTTCACCGCGCCAGCTACATCTTCAATTGGCACGTTGGGATCGACCCGGTGCTGGTAATACAGATCGATCCGGTCGGTTTTGAGGCGCTTCAGTGATTCCTCAACTACTTTCCTAATGTGCTCCGGGCGGCTGTTCAGAATGCCACCCATTTCATTGTCGAACCCAAATTTGGTTGCGATAGCGACGGTGTCGCGAACGGGTTCCAACGCCTCTCCGACAAGCTTTTCGTTTGTGTACGGTCCGTACACCTCGGCTGTATCGAAGAACGCGACGCCCCTTTCATGAGCTGCACGAATCACCTCGATACCTTTATTCTTGTCAGCGGCGGGACCGTAGTTGGCGCTGATACTCATGCAGCCAAATCCCATTTCCGAGACTTCCAATGTTCCGAGCTTTCGTGTTTTCATCTTGTTTTACTCCTCACTTCAACCCTAGCTACGTCCGATTTATGAGCGGTAGCCCGATTCATCCGAATCATTGCCTATTTGTCCGATTGACGTGATTTTGCGTCAGGCTGTGCTGACCGCCGGTTATCCTTAGAAGAGGGGAGAATATCCTGAGAGATGCCAAAACACACGAACAATGAGGATGCCAACGGGTCCAGGCTCTCTCAGCTTCTAACTGAGCTGGCGATCAAGATTAGCAATTCGCTCGGTACGTTGGGCGTACGTGCAACGGAAGTACCGGGCCTGATGCTCTATCGCTGCACCGCACCGACCGCCCCGAGTCCATGCACCTATGAGCCGAGTCTCCTCGTCATCGCGCAAGGGAGGAAGCAAGTAAACCTCGGCCAGACGAGCTATGTCTTCGGGCAGTCGCGATTTCTCCTGACATCACTGGAACTGCCGGCCGTGAGCCGGGTGATCGCGGCGAGCGAAAAGGCTCCATACCTTGCCTTCTTCCTGAAACTGGATATATCTGCTGTCCGAGACATTCTCAACACCGAAGAAGTTCATGTTCCTGACACAACCTCAGGAATGCGCGGAATGGCTATCGGGGTGACCACGGTTGATCTGGTCAACTCGTGTTCCCGGATGATGGATCTTCTGGACGCTCCACAGGACATTCCATTCTTTGCCAAACTCGTGCAACGCGAGATCATTTATCGCTTACTGCAAGGAAGTCAAGGAGCACGTCTTCGCGCGATTGCCACGCTGGGAGACCAGAGCCACCGGACGGCGAAGGCGGTTGCATGGTTGCGTTCGAACTACGAAAAACCCCTGTGCGTGGAACAACTGGCAACGATTGCCGGCATGAGCCGGTCAACGCTTCATCACCATTTTCGCGCCCTCACCGCGATGACTCCGCTGCAATTTCAAAAGCGGCTTCGCCTTCATGCAGCGCGGCGGCGGATGCTCACAGGTGAAGTGGATGCGGCAAGTGCAGCGTTCGAGGTCGGCTACGAAAGCCCCAGCCAGTTCAATCGCGAGTACAGGCGTTTCTTCGGTAAGCCACCAATGCGCGACATCAAGGCATTGCGAGACAGCAACCTCGTGGCGATCACTGCCGCTTAGCCGCGGAATTGCTCGGTTGTTCAATCTGGGATTGTCCTCAGCTGTTGCCAACGGGGCAATGCTGAATCACTGCTCCGGACTTTGCCACTCAAGCCCGTCGGTCGGGCGAATCGAATCTCGCGGCGCCGCCGTCGGTACATTCAAGAGTGGGAAGACGGGCAAGAAAAGAGCCTGCCGCTTCGGCAGGCTCCCATCGCAATGTTGCGGATTACGCTGCTGTTTTCTTTGTGGATTTCGCCGCTGCCGGTGCGTTTTTCTTGGACTTCGCTCTTGTCGCAAGCTCCTGCTTCACCTTGAGTGTGATCGCATGCATGACAGTAGATGCGCGGATTGGAAGAGAATCGCATCGAGATGTTGGCGCGGTAGCACGGCATCCGTAAAAAAGAGCAGCGATGGCGGAATCCGTAAGACGCTTGCGGCCTTCCTGCGGCGTGCTGATGAAAGCACGCTCTCCCGGCTCTTGGTGGAAACCACTATTTTGCTCGCGGCAGTACACGGCAGTCCGACCGCAGTCCTCAAGGATGCCGCTAGGAGTTCGCCGCGAAGGATAGAGCCAGGAAGCCATCGCAGCGAGCAGTCAAAGCCGCGAAAACCGCCTAGCAATATATACACAGGGGGACTGTGTTTCGCCGTCCCTCTGTGCATCACGGGACGAGTGCTTCTCATGGCAACTTTACAGTTGCTTTGCTACCGCTGTAGCTGAAGTCGCTATCGACGGTTGAGGTGACGGCTTCGCCTACGCCATGAGCCTTCCCGACGAGCACGATATGGAAACGTATCGTCGTCGGCATGCCGGTGTACGATTCTTGGCGTGCACCAAAGGTGAGTACACTGGCTTTGTCATCCCAGTGGATCGGGATAACGGTGTGCTGACCCTTCGTGTAATCGTAGCTGTCGCCGGAGTCCTGATACATATCGAAGCTGCCGTCAGCGCCTCGGTAAATGCGAAGTTCGATGGGACTCTCGGGACTCTGCTCGGCGTATTCGATCTCTGGGCCCATGGGTAGGATTGACCCGGCGCGGACATAAAGAGGGATGCGATCGAGGGCTGCGGCGGCCTGGATTGACTGATCGCCATGGACGGAAGTGCCAGTCCAGAAGTCATACCATGTGGTCGCGCCGGGGAGATAGACACTGCGACTCGTCGCACCGGATTTGAGTACTGGGCTGACCAGAATCGCCGGGCCAAACATAAACTGGTCTCCGAGATTCCAGGTGTTTGGATCGGAGCGGAAGTCCATCACCAGCGGGCGCATGATTGTGTAGTCATCGCTGGTCACCTTCCAGGCAAGTGAGTAGAGGTATGGCATCAGACGGTAGCGGAGCTTGTCGTATTCGATGAGGATCGGTTCGACCTGCGGGTAGCTCCAGAACTCGTTCTCAGGGCGATGACCGTGGCTGCGGAAGATGGGGCAGAAGGCGCCGTACTCAAACCAGCGCGCGTAAAGTTCCTGATAATCCGGCTCTTGAATATGTCCATCGACTGCCGGCCAGTAGCCGCCGATGTCGGTCGTCCAGTAGGGATAACCGGAGAGAGCAAAGTTCAGACCCGCCGCAACTTGATGCCTGAGGCCCCACCAGGTGCTGTAGACATCGCCTGACCAGACGGTGGCGCCGACGCGCTGCTGACCAAGGAAAGCCGAGCGGGTGAGCAGAAAGACGCGCTTCCGATCTGTTGTTGCCTTCCAATGCTGTTGGACGCCAAGCGTGTGCTCGAAAGGAAAAATGTTGGTGTACTCGGCGCCGCTTCCGATGGTTAGTTGCTTGTCCTTGAGAATGGCATCGCCCATGTGCGGCCAGTACTCCTCCGGTTCGGCACTGTCGAGCCAGAAGGCGTCCCATCCCTGCTTGAAGAGCGGCTTGACCAGGTTGTTCCAGTAGAAGTCGCGAGCCGCGGGATTGGTGGGATCGTAGACATGCGTCCCGGGAATATCCCAGTGATGCGCGACCATGACTTTGTAGTTTTCCGACACGGGATCCATGAGACCCCAGACGGAAATCATGGCGTGAACGTGTTCATCATGTAGTTTTGTAAGGTCACCCGGCACATCGTGGTAGTTCGAGTTGAAAACGGGATCGCCCTCATGTTTCCACCAAAACCAGTCCTGAACCATCGTGTCCAAGGGGATATTATCGGCGTGGTACCTTCCCGCAATTTGAAGAATTTGATTGAGCGACGTGTAGCGGTCTTTCGATTGAAAATAACCGTAAGCCCATTCCGGAAGCATGGGAGTGTGGCCAGTCATCGTGCGGTACTGATGCAGGATGCTGTCGAACTCCGGGCCATAGATGAAGTAGTAGTCAATCGAACGTCCAGCGAGCGAGCGGAAAGACAGCAGCAGGGGAAAACGGTTGTCCACGTATGTCAGCGACGCCGTATTCCAGAGAATTGCGTAGCCCTTAGTTGATAGCAGCAGCGGAATTGCAACGTCGGTATTGTTCTGGCCCAGCTCGACCGTGGCGCCCCGATAGTTGAAAAGACCGCTCTGGTGCTGGCCCAGGCCATACATAGCCTCGGTCGCATCGGGAGTGAAACGGTCGGTGACGTGATAGAGGCGTTCGCCGTTGATCATTTCCGGCACGTAGGTCCGCGGAACTGCATCGCCCTCGCGCAGAAGCGAGCTGCCGTCGGTCCGCTCGAAGACGAGATTGCCGGCTGTTAGTGAGAAAATAACGCGGACCTTCGCGGTGGTCAGCGTCGCGCTTTTCCCGTCGTCCGCGTAGTGAAACTCCGCCCCGGGACAGGACTCTGACGGCGCGAGCATCCAGGGCTTCGAAGAATTGTCCATTTGTCCTTCCGGTGTCGTCACGACGTGGATCACCGTATCCGTGCAAACAGTCACGTCAACCGACTCATGGCCAACGGTCGCGCGCAATCCGCGCGGAGCTTGCGCGACTATGATTGCTGGCGACTCCGGGCCCGATTGGCCGGGCATCTGTGCCGAACTTACCTGAGGAACAGTCGCAATCAGAGCCGCGATACAAAATACCGGAACACACGAATATCGGAGGGACATCTCTACCTTCATTCTTCGACTCGCTCAAGGAAATTCGTGAAACATTAACTGATCATTCGTTCGTCCAAAGATATAACCCCTCGACGAACACAACCGGCTAAAAGATCGGGGAGCGCTAATGATTTAATCGTTAACGCTCCCCGCAGGAGGCAGAATCAGAAGCTTGCTCTCAGATGAAATTGTAGAGATCGGGGCGATAGCTGGCTGGTAGCATGCCCAAATGCGCTTGGCGATGCGTTCAGATCAGAGTTTACGTTGTGAAGATTCACTCGATTGAAAAGATTCGTTACCTCTCCGCGAGCCTCGAAACGGAGTTTCTCCCTGAAGAACCACGGCACATCGAAGAATTTCTCCAGTGTGAGGTCGAGATTGTTATATCCCGGTTGGTCATAGGTGTTCCGGCCGAGGCTCCCTTCCTGGCCAAGTGACGGCGTCGGAAAATCCGATTCTGAAAAGATGCCTGTGAGGAATTTCTTGTGACCCACTCCGCTGAGATGCCGGCCAAAAGAGGGTGTATTCGGGATGTCGTAGTTGGTTCCGTCGGCATTGTAATCGCCGCCCTTGTTCCCGATAACATTTCCGTTGGAGTCGAATACTGGAAGGAACGGCGCTGAGGTGTAAACCGTAAAGGGCAGCCCCGTTTGCATGACCCAGACACCGCTGAATTCCCACCCTCCCAGAGTATTTCGCATGAAAGCACTATTGTAGTTGCTGGGCACAACCCAGGTTCCGTCCGCCGTAAACTGCTGGTGGACATTGAAATCAGCGCGTCCTCGCTGATATTTGAGATTCTGCCAATCAACAACGCCAGTCGTTGTTGTGACCGAGCCCGAGTCCAAAGTATCAGTATCGGCCTGGCTCACTTCGTCCAGTGTTTTGCCCATCGTGTATATGCCCTGGATTTGCAATCCATGAGACATTCGGCGGGTTGCCATCGCGGACACGTAATTGCCGATTGAATTTCCCGTGGAACTAGCGTAGCCTATCGATCCGAAATAGGGACTGAGGCGCTTCAATGTTCCCTTGTTTACGATCAGATCGCCGGCGAAGCGATTGATCCCGTTGTCGTTGTCGATCACCAGGTGATGGGCGGCCGTGCCGGAATAATTCAGCTCGACAACCAGGTTGTTTTGAAGTTGATGCTGCACGCTGAGAGTCCAGGCCTCGACCTGACCCATTTTAAAATCTGTACTGTAGCCATTCACATTGGAGCGTGTTCCGGAGATCCCACCAAAGGAGTTCAGAGTAATGTTGCTAGTGTCTACAATCGGACATGCCTCGTTGTAGCCGGATGGTGCTGAGCACAGTTGGAAATTGGGCATCGGCTGTCCGCTGCGCACATCAATTGAGGGGGTGTAGTAATTCGGGAGGTTTTGCGAAATCAGATCGGTGATTCGCAGATATGGGGGCTGATCCGAATAGAGTCCGAAGCCGCCTCTCAGGGCTGTCTTGCCATTTCCAAAGACGTCCCACGAGAATCCCAGTCGGGGGTTAATACCCCAAATATTGTGATCGAGAACGTGGCTGGTGCCAGTCAACACGGCCTTGCCATTTGCGACCTGCTCGTCCAGAGTTGATCCGGACCCGAATAGGAAGTTGGTTGAGGTCGGGGTCAGAATCGAAAAATAGTTGTTCATCTGGTCATAGCGCAGACCAGCGTTGATGGTCAGCCTTGGCGTTGCTTTCCAGTCGTCCTGCAGAAAGAATCCCTGATAGAAAGCGCGATAGCGGCGCTGGTAGGGCCCTTCCTGATGCGTAATCAAACTGACCGGAGTCGAACTCTCTGAAGTCGGCTTGCTTTGCACGAAGTCCAGCAGGTTCTGAAAATTGTATGTGGGACGGTCGAAGGCGCTGCTCTGATTATCCACTTCGCGGGTGTTGAACATCTCGGTTCCGAATTTCAAAGTGTGTTTCCCGAGAGTAGCCGTCATTACATCATGCCAGCCCATCGTCGTCTGAATGAAGTTTCCGGCACCCCAGTTCGAAAACCCATTGAGCGAGTTCACATTGATGTATGGGATCGCCTCTGTTGACGTGGGCAGGTCCGCACCCTGTGGCCGGATCATGTCGGCGCCGGCCTGGTTCAGCAAACGCGGCGAAAAAGTATGAGTCCAGTTGAGATTGACGAAATCGGAGGAATTGGCCTGCGGAACGTTTAGCGACGGCCGGCCAATGTTGCTCAGGGAGGTATCATACGTTCGCATTGCGTCCACATAGAGACGGTCGTTGCTTGTGAGGTAATCATCCACGCGGAAGCTCCACTGATACCCGTTCTTGGGAACAGAAAAGCTGATATTCGATATGCCGACTGCGTTCATGTTGGCAGGGATTCCAGATGGTGGAGCGTAGAAGCCGGGTGTCTGGGCTTCGAGCTGACTCACGGTTAGAAATCCGGTCGTTGGAAAGCTGAGAGGCGGCGCTTGGAGCAGAACTTGAGTGCCCACGCTGTTGGGTAAATTGGCCTTTGCCCAGTTATCGAAGTCCTGCGTCTCAAACGTACCCTGATACGAGTTTGAGTAGCTGGAGCGGAGCACGTCGATAGCCCCGAACCAGAAAAGCTTGTTCTTGATTGCTGGTCCACCCATGGTCGCGCCGACTTCGTTTCGCGTGAAGGGCGAAACCTTTGTCTGGAACTCAGTCCGCGCAGTAAGGGAATTATTCAGAAAGAAGTAATCGAAGGTTCCATGAAAATCGTTCGCGCCCGATTTTGTGTACACATCCACCAGGGCACCGCTGTTCCGCCCCTTTTCCGCATCGAACGCATTGGTTTGGATATTGATGGACTGAACGATTTCGGGATTGGGTGAGATGGACGTTGAACCACCGCGCGAGGGCGTATCTGTGAACGCATCGTCGATCATATAGCCGTTTTGCTCCTGGCGCAGGCCGGCGGCGTTGATATTGATTGAATACTCGTTGGTGTAGTTGTCGCCTGAAGTAACAGCGCTTCCTGTGACCCCCGGAGTAATGGATGCGAGCGAATAGATGTTCTGACCCGGCAGTGGAACCTGCTGGACAGTTTCCGCTCCGATAACTGATTCGGTCGTGGGCGCTGTCAGATCGACAGCCTGTTCAGTCGCCGACACAGTCACGCTTGTGGAAACCGAACCTACCTGGAGCACCGGAGCCAGGGTACGGAGTTCTCCAGGCTGAAGGATCAAATCGGTCTGCCGCCAGCTTGTAAATCCCGATGCTTGAATGTCGACCGTATAGGAGGAGGCAGCGATACTATCGACCCGGAAATATCCATCTTGGTTTGTAGACGTGCTTTTAGTCACGCCAAGCCGAGTGTCGACGACACTGACTTTCGCCCCGGGTACAAGGGCGCCGGAAGAATCGTGGATGGTTCCGTCGATGCCGCTGGAGAACTGGCCCCATGCGGGTGCCCCTCCGAGTGCCAAAAAGAGAGTTGCGAATGCAAAAACCCAATTCCGCAATCGCCCGCATGCAGATCCCAGCCGAATCTCGCGGCTGACCGGAAGGTTCCATCGTACAGTGAAATGTGTCGCTGCGGAAACGTTTACCTCAGACAATCTATTGACCCTAAATGACCTCTTCATGACACAGCCTCCCTTTGAATTCAGCGTTTGCTTTCCGGTCTGGTTCTTTTCTGATCGGCTTTGCCGTCTGGAATTGGATTGCAGCCAAGATCGATAGCGAGTTTCGGCTCAGAAGGAGGAGAGAGGTAAGTAAGATACAGTGCTTTTACAGCAAGTTCGTATTGCCATCTCCAGGTAACTAACTGAATATGAGTGACTTGTTCATTGTGAGCGAAGGATCAATCGCGGCGAACCGAGGCCGATCAGATCAACATACGGATCGAGGCGAGGCCGGCCAAACATGGTTCGGCTCACCAATAATATGTGGCGACAACTCTCGGAGGGCCCGGAACAGAGTCGATAATGTCGGTTTCCACTACGATTTGCAGATTTTTTGCCTGCCAGTTTCGCGGCGCATTTTTGAGTGCCGTCCCTAATGCATTTTCGTCGGAGACGAGTTCAGTCGCCGCTTCAGTACCATTGGCGCCAATACCGGCAAGAGCAATCGTGAACTGGCCGGTTTGGGATTGAAGTAGCCGTGTAACAACTCCGTAATCCCGCACGGTTGCACCGGCACTATCGTACTCCGTGTGCCACACACGCCCACCTGGAACCTGCTCTCGGAGCAGAAAATCACGTTCCGGCCCTTCTATGAATGCAAAATGGAGACCGGAGGTGAGTTCCATCGTCCACTTGTTATTAAAAGCCCCGAGTACAATTGCCGGAGATTCTCGCAAATCCGCAAACGAGGTGTCGGTTCCGATCCTTACCTGTAGAGGCTTTCCAATTTTGCCAAGAAACGTGGATACGTCGAGCGCAGCAGCCACATCGCCGTCGGCGACTCCATATTCCTGAAAGAGTTGCATGTCTCCCCATTGGAGCGGCTGGTTGCTATCCAGAGGCAGTGGGTCGTTCGATCGTTCTATTTCGTTCTGAAATGTTCCCGGGTGCGAACGGGCATACATCCGATACAGATTCAAACCGGGTCTGTAAGTAACGCCCTTGGCCAGACAGATGAGCACTGGCTGTCGAGTAGCGAAAACAGGTGCCCAAAACTGCTGAGCAATTGAGCTTTGCTGCCGCTGCAAGTGACGCCACGCGCCTGCCGCAACGAATACTAAAGAGAAGCAGATGGCTCCGATGATCCAGTAACGGAGTGGGTGCGCGGGCGGAGCTGCCACGAGAGGCTCGGCCGGAGCGTGGTCAGCAGCGGTCACGGGCACCTGAGGCGCCACCGAGTGGAATTCCGGAGCGTACGAGCCCACCGGCAACTCAATACGGACGGTGGTCCCACTGGCGGGCGACTGATAAAACTGTTCGAGTCTCCGGCGAACCTCTCCAGCCTGGACCCGTACAATCGGGTCGTCTCCCGTTGCGTAATCCGGAGGTCTCTGGAAAAGTTCGACCCCGATGGTCCTCTCCTTCAGCGATTCAGGAGGGCCTTCAAGCGCGCGGCTGACCACATATCGCAGAAATTCTCTGCTACGCTCAGACTTCCGAAACGAAGGGCTATTCAGAATCCTTTCCAGTTCCTCCAGAATCAATAGCCGTCTCTGGCCGTCATGTTCGGTAAGAAAATCCCCTTTATACGGATTTCCGTTCCGCGGTTCTGCAAGTGAATCGATGGCGTGATAGTCCGGCTTCTTCGGCATGGCGTTTCCCCTTCAAAGTTCAGAGCGGATTTCCGGGGCATGCTCGCTCCGAATCGAAGGGCCGCAACACTTCGGGTTCAAGATCACAATGCGTGCAGCTTGAAAACGTTCAGAGTCTACATGCTCCGCATAATCATTGACAACCGAAAGACAGCGGCAGTCTGAACCGGTTGCAAACCGCTGATTCTTGAATGCCAAGCGCAGCCTGTTACGGTTAGCTTACGGTAATCTACCTAGCCGCGATCCCATCGAGTATTTACACTTTTAGAGTTACCACATGGGGCACTGAAAGAATATGCGAACAGGGCGGCGCGAATTTCTGCACCTCACACTCACCGCGCTGGCAGGCGCGACCGCCGATCCCTCCTGGGCCCAGCAGATTGGCGGCATTGGAGGCCGTATTGCCAGAGCGCAGGCCCACCCTCGCCAATCCGGACGGCCGTTCAATGCCCGATTCGTGGATGTAGCGGCTGCGTCGGGTCTCACGGCTCCGACGATCTACGGGGGCGTCGATCACAAAGAGTACATCATCGAAGCCAACGGGTGCGGCTGTGCCTTCTTCGACTACGACAACGATGGCTGGATCGACATCTTTCTTCTCTCCGGCACCCGCCTGGGAGGAGCGCCAGCAGGGGCCGGCAATCGTCTCTATAGAAATAACCGTGACGGTACATTTACTGACGTGACCCGCGAGGCCGGGCTTGAGGCTGTGGGCTGGGCGAATGGAGTCTGCGTCGGCGACTACAACAACGATGGATACGAGGACCTGTTTTGCACATATTTTGGACAGAACAGGCTCTACCGCAACATGGGCAATGGCACGTTTCGTGACGTCACGCAGGAAGCAGGTCTGCTCGACACAGAAGTTCGATGGGGGTCCGGCTGCACCTGGGTCGATTACAACCGGGACGGGCACCTCGATCTGTTCGTCTCGAACTATCTGGTATTCGACTTTAATCATGTGCCCCACCCAGGATCGGGAGTGAATTGCAACTGGAAAGGAATTCCGGTCAATTGCGGTCCGCGTGGTCTGCCCTTTGGGCGACACTCGCTCTATCGGAACAACGGAGACGGCACCTTTACCGACGTAAGCAAGGAATCCGGAATTGGTCAGCAGTGGGCCAGCTACGGCATGACCGTCGTGGCTGCGGATTTCAACGAGGACGGGTGGCCTGACATTTACGTCGCCTCCGATTCCACACCCAGTCTCCTGTTCATGAACCAGCATGACGGTACCTTCAAGGAGGAAGGGGTTCAGCGCGGCGTCGCCCTCAGCGCGGATGGCGGAGAAGAAGCAGGGATGGGCGTAGGGATCGGTGATTACGATCTAGACGGCCACCTGGACATCTTCAAGACTCATTTTGCCGAGGACACCGACGTGCTGTATCACAACGATGGAACCGGAAACTTTGACGATCGAACTCTGCGGTCCAAGCTGGGCGTAGAAGTGCGTTTCGTGAGCTGGGGAACCGGCGTTGTCGATCTCGATAACGATGGATGGCCCGACATTTTTTTCGTGACCGGCAGCGTATACCCGGAAGTCGAGAAATCTCTGCCACAGTGCCCCAACAAATCTCCGCGCATTCTGTTTCGGAATCTGGGAAACGGCACTTTTGAGGAACTCCCCGACGCCGGTCCCGGAGTGACAACTCCTCATTGCAGCCGCGGCTGCGCATTCGGCGACTTCGATAATGATGGGGACCTTGACATCCTCATTCTCAACATGAACGAGCCTCCTTCGCTGCTGCGCAATGACCTAAGTGGGCATCATCACTGGCTCAAAATCAAACTGGCGGGCGTCAAGTCTAATCGGAGCGCCATCGGCGCGCGCGTGCTTGTCCGTTATGGCGGACGCGTTCAAGCCCAGGAAGTGCTGAGCCAGTCCAGCTATTACTCTTGCAACGACACGCGGCTGCACTTTGGCCTCGGTGAGTCAACGCTCGCCGACATCGAGATTCACTGGCCGAGCGGCATCGTGGAGAAGTACCGAAACGTGGCCTGCGACAGGCTCGTTACGATTGAGGAAACCCGCGGAATTATTCCCAACCGCGGTTGGAGCCGTGTGTAGATGTCCCGCTTGTCAATCTCACCGGGGTTGCTGCTGCTCTTGATCCTTCAAACAGCTCCGATCGCCTTGCCGCAACAAAGGGATACACTCGTTCAGCAAATCGAAGAACAGATCCGCGTCCAAAAATATGATCAGGCGCTCGCCGCTGTCCAGAGTGGATTGCGAACAGCTCCTCGCGACGCGCGCCTCTGGACACTGGAGGGAATTGTCCTCTCCCTGACAGGGAAAACTGCCCAGGCATCCGAGGCATTCAAGGTCGCGCTCCGCATCTCGCCTGGCGATCCCGCCGCGCTGCGCGGAGAAGCCGAGATCCTTTATCGTTCGCAGGACCAGCACGCTATACCGTTGCTCAAGGTAATTCTCAAAGAAAATCCGGGCGACAGCACGGCGCACGCGATGCTCGCGACGCTTGACGCACGTAACGGCAGGTGCGGCGATGCGGTCGAACAATTCGACCTCGGCGAAGAAGCCGTCTCGTCTCACCCTCCGGCTCTTGAAGCTTGGGGCGTATGCCTGATGCACCTCCGGCGCCCGAGCGACGCGGTTCCGATTTTTCAACGATTGGAGTCCGCGTTACCCGATGCCAACTGGCCACGCTACGACCTCGCCGTAGCGCTGGTCGAATCCAAGCAGGACACTGCTGCGCTTAAAGCGCTCGGGCCGCTGCTGGAGAAGATGTCGACTGATCCGGACGTACTTAGCCTCGCCTCGGAGGCATACGAAGTGTCAGGCAACACGCCGAAGGCTGTCGCTCTGCTGCGACAAGCAATTGTTCTGAACCCCCACGAGCCGAGATATTATCTTGCATTCGCCGCGCTCTGCATGAGCCACGAATCGTTTCAGGTGGGAGTCGACATGCTCGACATCGGAGTCCGTCAAATCCCGGGGAATGCTGCGCTCTACATCTCGCGCGGGACACTTTATGCCCAGATGGCTCGATATAACAAGGCGGAAGCCGACTTCGGTGTCGCCGAAAAACTCGATTCCGCTCAAAGCATCAGCGCGTACGCCACCGATCTTGCCAGGTTGCAGAAAAACAAATCGGACCTCACCGTATCGGGTGTGCGTTCACAGTTGAAGGATCATCCGAACAGTCCGTCGCTGAATTACTTATTAGCGAAACTCGTCTGGAGCAACGGAGCCCAGGCGGACAAAGCCGCAATGGCAGATGCCAGAAGACATGCGGAGGCAGCCGTAAGATTGAAGCCCGATATGTCGGAAGCCAGAGACCTGCTCGCGGATATTGAAATCGCTGCCGCTCAATACGGAGCGGCAGCGGAACAATGCCGCCTTGTGCTCCGGGTCGATCCCTCTGATCAAACCGCTGTCTACCACCTGATTGTTGCGCTTCGCCACACAAATCAGGAGACTGCTCGCGGCGAAATCCCGGCTCTGGTCAGGCAACTTTCGGCCTTACAGCAGCAGTCGCTGAAGCAGGAAATCGCCCGGAAAAGCTTCAGTCTCATCGAAGAAAAGTCGCCCTCATCGCAATAGACAAACGCCGTACCAAGGTTCAACCAGCAGCAACTTCGATGGTTATAACTTCCGAACATGTTATCCACAACATGAGACTTCAACCCAGATGAGGTTACGCGAGTACACCCGGAACATGCGCGCGAATGTCGAAGATGCTGCGCGGTCGAAATCGATGATGTCGATCCGCACGTCGGGCCGCGCCCGAATCCCCGCTATTTCTTCTGGAGCGCAACGGCGATCCAAGAGTGCCGGAGCAAATTGGCAGCGCTCTTTCCGTCGCCTGTTCGAGATCGCCGCGCTTACAAGACCGGATGGCACTCCTAAACGCTGTCACCCGCACATGTTCCGTGACACCTTCGCGGTCGAGAATTTTCTCGCAGGTGTTCGTATCGACTAGGTTTCCTGTTGCTTGGGCATCAGAGCGTGAAGATACCAAATTAGCAGGCGTTTTTTACGGTGGCGTTCGGTGAACCGCTACCCGACGGAGAAAACCAGCAAGGGTTCTCCTTGCCAATTTTCCCGGTAGATGAAAATGAGGGACGGCGCACGCCGTCCCTCTAAGTCATGCTTGCTAGGCTGCTTTCTTTGCAGCTTTGGCTGCGGGCTGTGTCGCCCTCTTTGCTTTTTCCTTGGCGGTGAACTCCTGCCTTACCTTGGCAGCGATGGCATCGGTGTCCACTTTGTAGGCGGTAGCAGCATCCTTGAGCACGCTGGAAGGATTGCCGCGCGAGGCCGCCAACAGGATGCTCGACTCTACCAGCAGCCGGGAGAGCGTACCTTCGTCGGCGCGGCGGAGGAAGGCGGCGACGAAAGCCTGCCGAGTCCTCAAGGAATGTCAGTCGATCGTCAACGAATACCTGTGTTACAGGATTGCTATAACTCTGTTGGCGCGGCAGCTCATAGCCGGACATGACGCGGGTGTACTGGTAGAGACAGGAGCCTTCGGGAAGGCCGCGCAATGCGCCTTCAATCGAGCGCATCCGTGATTCAAGCTCCTGGTCGGTTAATCCCTCTTCATCAATCCCGGTGAGCGCAAACAGGCATCCATAACCCCCGCCCTTCAGAGCGAAGATGTTTGGGCCAATGAAGCGCGAGATTGGCACAATCGAGCACGCGGCTCCGGCCTTGGCGAACCATGGTACGAATTTGGCTTGCTCAGTATTTGCGCGGGTCATAATAGGACTTCTGGTTGAGGCTCAGGCCCCAGAGCTGGAACATCTTTGGGTGTTTGCGAACGATGAGCCATGCACTCAGGGCAAGCGTGGGAAAGGCCACCATCGCCAGCAGGCGAAACCCAACGAGGAAAACCGTTACGCAGACGAAGACAATCGTCATCCATGCGCTAAGGTCCAGTCCGAGCTTGGCTCGTGGCCTATTAAGCGCCTGATTGATCGGTAACGGATCTCCCCGCTTGGCCATGTCGATGTCACCTCCTACATCGACTGCCCGGTAAGGCTGCCTATCCAACCGGCTCCCCAACCGAGCACTCCGGCACCAAACAATGCGCCGAAAAGTCCTGGGATAGCGTCCTGAAATCGCCCGCTCATCATGCGGATTCCCGCGAAAATGAGCCCGCCGAGGCAGATGACGGCCCCAGCGTACATGGCGAAAGTTTTGAAAGTTGACATCAGCGTTTGAGCGCCCGAGAAGTCTATCGTTCCTTGGGCGTGAGCGACACCACTTCCGACCCCTGCAAACAGGAGCGCAGTAAGTGTCGGCCCCATGACGTGAAGGGCATGACGGAGGGATTGCTTGGAGAGAGGGTTGGTCCGCCATTTGGCGGGAAGATTGGACGACCGATTGAGAGGCTTTCCCAACCGGATTGCGCGGCGGATTCTGAGCATCTTTGCACCTCCGCTGACTAGGTGTTGTCAGCTAGGCGCAAAGCTAAGTTCGGATGGCGCGAACGTCCAATGACATTTTGAGCGAGCGTCATTCCAAAATGGAATGACGAGGCGGAGAGCAGGAGTCTCCCGACACGACGGCTCGTGCTCTAACCCTCTTAGGAACCACTCATCGGCCGTGTGCGCGAAGATGACGACACGGAACACTAGCGCTTCTTTGCGACCGCCTTCTTATGTGCCTTGGCGAGGGTAGAGCGCACCTTGCCTACAGACACATTCCGAGATGGATCTCTGAAACTTGCGTCGGAGGCAGGAGCCACCGTTTCTCGGAGCCATTCGTCCACCGGGGCTTCCTTGTGGGTATTCTCTACATAAAATTCATGTAGTTTTCTCTGCAGCAGGTTTTTATCAGGAAGCTGTGTCTGGTACTCGGCGATCAGGGCTGGGGAGAGGGTGCGACTGAGGGCATACTCGACCACTTCGTCGTTCTTGCTGGCGCAGAGCAGAACACCGATCGAGGGACGCTCATGGGCCTTCCGAACATTGCGATCCAGCGCTTCGAGATAGAAGTCCAGCTTGCCCAGATACTCCGGCTGGAACTCGCTGATCTTCAGTTCGATGGCTATCAGGGCGTTTAATCCGCGATGAAAGAACAAGAGATCGAGGGCAAAGTCTCGCCCTCCAACTTGAAGCGGATATTCGGAGCCGGCGAAACAGAAGTCACGGCCCAACTCGATGAGAAAGTTCCTCAGTTTGTCGAGGAGAGCTCGGTGGAGATCCGCTTCTGCATGGATCTGTGGCAGGCCGAGGAACTCTAGGTTGTAAGCATCCTTGAAGATGCTCAGGGCTTCGGGATGTAAGTGTCGCACCGCTGGCGAGACTTTTGGGGGGCTGAGCACGACGCGGGCGAACAGAGCACTGTTGACTTGGCGTTCCAGTTCTCGCTTGCTCCATCGCTCCTGGACGGCGATCCGGAGGTAGAATTCCCGCTCTTCAGGACGCTTACTCTGTCCAAGAATGATGAGGTGATGGGACCACGGCAATTGTCGCACCAGCGGTGCGACTTTTTGGTCCTCTCGGTAGGTCTCGTAAAACTGCCTCATTCTAAAAAGGTTCGATCTCGTAAACCCGCGCAGGGAAGGCTGCGTTCGGGCTATGTAACCGGCCAGCTGAGCGACGACTCCGTCTCCCCATTCCGCCGCTGCAATCTTGCGGCTGATGATCTCGCCAATATTCCAGTAGAGGTCAATCAAGACTGTGTTTACCGATAAGAGAGCGCGTTCGCGCGAATCAGAGATCAGCTTGGAAATCTCTGCAAACGTGGTTTCATCGGAATGGGTAGCCTTGGCCCTTGACGACGTGGCCCTAGTGCTCTTTGTCAGCGTTTTCGATCTTTTCTCCATCACGATCAATGTAACAACGCCCGGCAGCGTTATGACACAGGACACTTTACTTTTCGCGCGAACCTCTGCCCACGCACGGCAGAGGTTTTTTCCCATTTGTGCAGCCTTTGCTTGGTATTGAGGTGCTCAGAAGGGTGCTGAAGAGTCTCAGGATGATTAATGTAGCCGATCACAGACATCTCCAACGGTAGCCTGACCCTGGGTGAATGAGTGCATTGGCCTGAAGTCTCCACTGACCCTCTCGCATGGCGCCTCGGGTTATGAATCCACAGAGCGGCTAAATTCGACGCAGGTCAAGCGATCTCAGGAGCAGACGGACTGAGAGACCCTACAGCGACAACTCCTCCGAATGCAATGACGAGATAGGCTGTAGTCTCGGCAGCGACAGGCAGTGCTGAGCCACATGTTGGAAGCTTTCTGCAATCCGTTGATGTGACGACAAGAGAACCGCAACAGCCATGAGTTGAATCAGCAGCCGTGTGAGGAGAGAGCATACCTAAGCGGCGGCTTTCCACACGAAAAGAACATCTTGATTGCCGCTGGAATTCGATGACCTCTGATAGGGAGCGCAAACAGCTTCCATGACCCCCAGTGCGGTCGGGTCCATGGGATGAGTTTCCACAGACGAAACTAGTTGCGGATCGGAGGCCCTATAAATGCAAGAACTGGCGTCGAACGACTTGTTCCATGGGATGATCAGCTTCTTTGGGCACGTTTCGGAGAAATGCAGGGATTGCCGTCGGTATTTCGGAGGCTGCACAATGGGGAGAATGGAGTCTCTCGATCGAAACAAAGTGCTTTGATTGGCTGAGGCGTCCAGCTTTGCCTGATCACCCTTTGTGTGCCGGAAGAAAGCAGTGCCGGCAATGGCTACTCCCGGATAGGCCGTTGCAAGACGGAACACCGTCGCCTCTAAGGAGGCTCCGAACAGTGCGGCAAGTTCTTCCGCTCTATGCAAACTCCAATCGGGCGCCGCTTCTTGGGAGAACTCTTCCAAGGGCATCAACAGTTCTGCAGCCCCCACATGGCACAGTCGTTCCAGTTCGCTCGCCTCCTGTTCTTCGTCGTCCAGCATCTCTCGAAAACGAGCACCTCCATGGGTCGAAGGAAAGAAGGTATGTGCAATTTCGTGAGCTATGGAAAACGCCACACGTCCTGGAGACCGCAGAGGATTGTAAAAGATTTGGCCTCCCTTGCTGTGGCCGGTATCGGCCATGATGACGACGGCCTCACGTTGGGTATCATGCCGCCCATCGAGCAGCATCGGAGCCACTTCAAAGCCTTTAAGAGAAGCTAGCTGTTTCAGCCTCTCTAAGGGAGTCGACGTACCACCCTCAAATTGTCGATACAAGGCATTCAACCTGCGTGCCTGATTGATCACCAAGGACCGAGGGTCTTGAAGACCTCCTCCAGCAGCAATTAATGCCTCAACATCAGGATCACGATACGAAGTGCGACTCTTAGGTTTCATGCGTAGCGTTCACTTTTGACTCGATCTCTGGCTTACCATTTTCAGCGCTTCCAGAAGAAATCTCCAGCCTTCCTTATCCCGCGGCCTGTGACCGCGAAAGTTTACATAAGCAAGCATCTCCACATCTTCCTGTGTAAGGGAGAGCTCCTGCTGCAATTCCAGCAGGCCTGCTGGGAGCTCTTTGGCGGGACGTTTTTCGCGCCGGTGGACCTTTGGCTTGGCATCCCCGAGAAGATCGTCGAGCGTCACGCCTAGGGCGGTCGCTACCGCGTACACGTATTGAATGTTCGGTTTACCTGCGCTGCCATTTTCGAGATCGGACAAGTAAGCTTTCGAAACGCCCGATTCTTCCCCAAGCTGGGCCAGACTCCACTCCTTGCCAAGGCGAAGGGAGCGAATTGTTTGCCCGAGTACCACCAGATCTAGACTTTGATCGTCTGCCATTACCAACCGGTTGTAAAAAAGTGTTGCACTCAAGCTCGGCTTGCGCTACGCTTGTCGTGAATTGGCAACCCGTCTTCTTTATACACTGTCGGGTGGCTTATTGGTATCGCGAATAGTGGAGGTCACCGTGGCAAAACCCAGGCCTTTTGTAGAACAACGGTCGCAAGGAGACTTTGCGGTTAGGAAACCGAATTCAGAACGTGCCAGCGCCGTTCTCCCAACACAGGGGGCCGCAATTCAGCGGGCAAGAGGGCTGAACCCAACCGCACAGCCTCTCGTGGAACGCGTACGGCATACGTCCGTTGGCAAACCCGATCAGTGGCGTAAGCCTTAGGCTTCCGTCGTCAAACCAAACTTCAGAGACAGAAAGGAATATCACCATGGCAAAGGTCTACGTCGAAGCGCGGCCAAAAGGCCGTCCAGAACATTCGCCCATCACTGACTATGTCGTCGAAGACAGCGCGGACAAGGTCCTCAAAACTACCTCCACGCAGAAGGAAGCTATCGACTGGGCCAAGGCCAACGGGCATTCCCCGCACGTGGCTCGGGTGCGCCACCTCAACGACAAGAAGAATCCCGACCATTGGCGGGCAGTGTAATGCTGCTTCTACCCTCGTGCGCGCTCACAAAGCGACGTGCACGAGGGTAGAAACTCAAGGAGTGTGAAGAATGAACTTTCTATCCAAGTTTTGGCACAAGATTGTCGGTCAGAAGAGTGCGGTCATTCGGCTGCTTGAGGAGGTCGCTGGCCGCCTCGAATCTTCACATCCTGAGACGTTAGCCCACTTGAACAATGCGTTCCACCCGGCGACGGACTCTGACCTTGAGGCGTTGCGCGTGAAGATTGCAGCCGATCTGCGCGCAGCGAGCAAATCCGTGCATGCTGAACATCACGCGAAAGACAATGCATTCGAAAGCCACGATCAACACGCGAGCTTAGCTCAGTCGACGTTCAATGAACAGCTCACCTACATGGAGGTTGCCCACACAGGTGTAGGCGACGATCTCGACGCCTTCTTCAACAAGTACGGAACGGGTGATCTAGGCGGCTGGATTCCCGTGTTCCTGAAGATCGTCGCCGAGAAGGTACATCTGCAGAAAAAGAGCGAGTTTCCTCACGTCAATCCCGACGATCCTGAAGCGCTCATCACCCTCCTCCCAGCTACGTGCAAGATCATCCTCATCTCAGACTGGGGTGCCAACAATGACCACGCAGCAAATGTTCGTGACCGTATCGCGGCTGAAATCCAGGCCGCGTCTGTTCCCGTTTTTCTCGTCCACCTAGGTGACATCTACTACTCGGGCACCCGCTCCGAGTGCTTGACCTTCCTCCGGAACTGGCCTCTCAGGGATGCGAGTGGACCGATCAAGGCCCGCAGCTTCTCGCTCAACGGCAATCACGAGATGTATTCGGGTGGAGATGGATATTTCAATGTCGTCCTGCCCGCGTTAGGACAGAGAGCAAGCTACTTCGTGCTGCGTTCCCCGAGGTGGGATTTTTACGGTCTGGACACCGCCTATGTAGGTGGATGTTTCCACACGCCCGAAGACACCCGCCTGGACGCGCAATGGAAATGGCTACAGAACCAAATGGACGGGTCGGTGGACCGCAAGCACGTTTTTCTCACACATAATCAACCCTGTTCTGCCAATCTCCCTGAACACAACGCAGGAGCTACGCTCCGAGCTCAGGTAGCCGAACTGCAAGAGGGGAACAGACGTCCGATCGAGGGCTGGTTCTTTGGCCACCAGCACAAGTGCTACATCTACGAAGACACACGCCTACCGTATCGCGCCCGCCTGATCGGCCATGGTTCCTTTCCGCATGACATTCAAGCGGAGAAGTTCCCAGACAATGATGAGGATGGCAAGCCGTTGATGGCTTTTGCTCAACTCAACTACCGCGGCTATCAGGGCGGCCTGGCCTATAGCGGATTCGTCAGCATTGACATGACGAACGATGAATTACTGGTTCGGTACATCGATGAGGATGGGGGCGTCTTCCACGAAGAAGGATGGATGTCGCACAGTGTTTCTTAAGCCACTTTGGTGCAGTGCTCGTATGGCCTGTTCTCCCTTTTCTCAGAACAATGTCCTTTGCCATGGGTGGGCGCTGGGCGTCGTAGCTTCGCTTCAAACATCAGAGCGACTCAACAATTGTTAAACCGCTGAGTCGCTCACCGACCGGCCCTGATGGCTCACTCAATGGACCTGCACCCGCCCTCAAGAGAGTGCTGCCGCTGACGGCAGAAGTTTAGGAGATATTTTCAGGAGGATTTTCCGAATGGCTAGATGCACAGCACCAGTAAGAGGACATCGCTCGGCTGCTGCCGCAGCGGACTGTCCGGCTTGTGGTAGCCGCTATGGTCGTTATGGCGGCGGTTACGGGTCAGCATATTCGGCTTACACCCCGTCCTATGCGCCTTCCTACACCACCTCATCGAGTAGTAGCGGTGGACGAAGCAGCGGTGGCAGTTCTGGCAAAAGTGTGAAGCCGAGATGGTCGCGTTCTGGTTCGTCTGTGATGTACACCCCAGCTGAAGTAGTTGCACTAACGCCCATTCGGGAAACCGTCGTAAAGCTAGCGCTCCTACCCGAGCGTCGAGATTTCTTTCTCTGCCATGCGTGGGATGATCGGGCGGGAAGTGCTAAAGAATTACATGATTTGCTGGAGTCACGTGGTGTTTCAGTCTGGTTCAGTGAGAAAGATGTTCCCCTCGGTAGTTCGCTGCTCCGTGAAATAGACAAGGGTTTGGCAAAATCACGAGTCGGCATTGTGCTGGTGACGCCCGCATTGCTAGAGCGTCTCCCGAAAGAGAGTATCGCCGACAAAGAACTGTCAGTACTCTTGGCCCGTAACCAGCTTGTTCCAATTGTTCATGGCACCACGTATGACGCTCTCCGCGATGTTAGCCCGATGCTCGCTTCGCGAACGGGCTTAGATACCGGAGAGAATACGATGGCAGAAGTCGCGGCCAAGCTCGCCGAACTGGTAGCGCTTCCAATAGAAGGAAATCCAAATTAGGACTCTGCCAGTTTCTTGGGTTTGTCAAAGATAGGACTGTCAGAACAGGAGCTAGGGCGTCTTCTTCAATGCACGCAGCAGCAAACCGGATACGATCCCGATCAATTGGACTGCGGCACGTGCTTCGTCGTCGGAGACGGACGGCACAAACGGCCTGCCGTGGCCTGTGCCGGTCTTGTTACGCAACGCATTGACGGCACACCCCGCCTCATACAGCGACCGCTCGACGCGCCGTTGCGGGACCTCGCCAGTCTTTGCCGGCGTTTGCGCGTCGCAAGCCCGAGAGCGGTGAATGCCTGTCCGAGCAGCGTCGGGAAGTTGGCCTGGTTTGAATAATGTCCGTATTTTTCAGTGATGATGTGCGAGGCGGTGGCCTCGAGCAGGTCCTTGCCGGTGCCGACAAGTAGCGCCCCATCTTCGCTGCCGCGTTGCGCACGTCGCACATAGGCCTCAAGCGCGGCAGTCAGTTGCACGCCGGAAAGATTGTCGAGCGTGCTTGCGTAAAGCTCCCCCTCATCGGAGAGTACATAGCCTTCAAGGCGGAAGGCCTCACGCGCTTCAAAGATCGCATCGTCACCGGCATAGTTGGAAGATCCGGAACGGAATCCGCCTTTACCCCTTAGCAGCCCGATAAGGGCAAATACAAACGCTTCGGCCTTGTCCGGCGCATTGTCGATACCCCAAGAAAGTACCGCACGCACGCGCTTTGCTTTACCGACCGTGTGGCCCTGCGTTTTCGGATCGCCGCCGCTGAGTCCTCCGCGATTTGATCTGGAACTCGAGATCCGAGTGGCTCGGCTCACGCGTGCCCGACTGGGCGTCGTTGACCAGCTGGGCCACCGCCACGATGATCGCATCGTTCACAGGCGCTTTGTTTGAGCTCATCGATCCTCCAAGGCAGTTTCGCTAATCGTAGTCCTGCTCAATTGCGAATTCATTATTTGCTTTGTCCCAAAACAACACGAGATTCGCGAACAGTTCCTTCAGCGGAAGCGCCTTCTCTGAAGTATTACGAGGGAGCGTCATCGCAATCACTCGTAGAGTGAAGCGCCACCGCTCTACCTCTGATGTATCGTTCTCGGGCCACACCATCGCGTGACTAAAATCGTCACCGGCCAGGAGACTCTTGTTCGATGGTTCCTTACGGACGATTAGAATCGGACTGCTTGAGCAAGAGGGTTGAATCGCGTTGGGCTTCGTAACGACCACTGCTGCAAAGCTGGAGCCTTGCCTGTAAGCATCGTGACGAAGATCGAAGCTTTGGGCGTCCGCAACGATCACCCTGATCTGATGAATTGCGTTTAGACGGTTGTTATCGACAACCAGCGTGAGGCCTCTTGTCTCCTGGAACTGGTAGTGACGAATTCGCATCGTAAGATCATCTGGCGCTTTGATGACGAGTTCCTCGTCTGTCCCCGCGTTTGGAGCGCCCACAGAAGGCGGAGTCTCATCTTTGCCTGCCTGAAGCGCCGTCGCTATCTGCTGCTGAGACCCGATAAACCGAAAAGTGTGCTCTTCGAGCAAATATTTCCGGTTCTTATGGTCCACCAGAATGAATTTGCCCTTGAAGGGCTCTCCCGCCTTCGCGACAACCGGCGCGACAAATGTCATCAGTTGCGCATAACGGACGAATCGCGGATGCACCTTGATGGGCATCATCCCTCTTGATTCCGTACCTTCGATGTATGCATCTGTAATCAGAATCTCTTCAGAGATGTTGCTGGTGCTGATGTGCGCCCACCCGCCGATCTGCATACATGGCTCTGTGCCGACCGCTCCGATGCCCCAGATGCTCTGTCCCTTATTCCAGGCAACATGAAGCGCCGGGTCATCGTTCCGGATGGTTTGCAGAGCAATCTTGTGTTCCTTTTCCTTCTGCTGCATGTGCTCGACTAGCGTCAGATTCGTGGCGTGGCGAGCGTTGCTTTCCCGCCTGGTCTCCTTGTATCGCCTGTAAACGCGGTAGAGACAATATCCAACTGCGACGAGAGCCAGAAGGAGGACGATGTCTGTCCAGACGAAAACTCTGGCGAAGAGAATGTCTTTGATTCCAGCCCAGGTAACGATGGTTCGAACCGGCTGTTTTGTATACCAAGCAGAGAGGGGCAATCCCGCCAAAAGCAGGACCACCCCAATCACGATGGGAATGACATACACATCTTTCGTATGTTGTTTCACCTCACCATCATAGCGGTGAGGATCCTTCGGGTAGCCGATGACCTCTGCCGTAGCGGAATCGGTCAGTTTGCCCGAAGCGGCCAATGGTCAAACCTCTACCGAACAACGGCAGAAGTCTTCATGCCGCAGACCTCTGCTGTGCCGAGGCAGCAGTCGATTTGCGCCGACTGCTGCCGTCCGAAAGCAGAGGTTTGTAACCAAAAGGCAGAGGTCGATGAGGGTGCTGGCGAGGGTGCTGAGACTTTGCCTACTGATTTTTTCAATGACTTACAGTGCTTTTGGTAGCCAGTGGTGCTCATGTTTTCAATGAGTTACGTCCAAAAGCACTTCTGTCACGGCAGAGGTCGCGGGTTCGAGCCCCGTCGTCCCCGCCATAGATTCTAAAAACTTAGAAGCTACGGCAATCCCAAGTGATAGGCAAATCTGACAGATTAAGGGCACCATGAGCGAATTGCTCTTCTGTGCCTGTTTGTGCCTGGTTCCTCTCTTTGCTCACATGAGGCTCAATCACCTACGCGACCTTGCTCTGTGCGGTGCGATGAGCGGGCAGTGTCACGAGGATTTCTTTGACGGCGACACCGTGACGGCGGCTTCGCTGGTCAGGACACGGAAGACGAAGGTCTCCTGAAGGTAGAGCTTTACGAGAGAATCGGTGTGGCTGAGATAGCCGATGGAAACGTCCTGCCCGATGCTCAGTTCGAAGTCGCCGCCGCGCGTCGTCAGGACGAATGCTCCTTCGATTGCCGGGGCCCAGATGGGATCGCCGCCAACGATGCGCTTGAGGTGTTCGAGGACCGGATAGCCATGATCGCGGGTTTCGGCGAGCGCAGTATATTCTTTGGCCCCAAGCACGACGGAGTAGGGGCCGTTTACGCCGACGAGCCGAAGCTGGCCCAGTGCGTGTGCGACCGCATCGGGATAATCGCGCACGTCCGCCGGAAGGGTGTCGATTGGATTGCTGGCGCCCTCGCGGATGCCCTGGATTCCTGCTTCACGGTAGCCATTGAAGATGGCGCGGTCTTCGGCAAAGGCTAGTTTTCTAGCGGCGTCTTTCGCGGGCTGCCAATCGGAATCGTTCGATCCGCGTTCGACGCCATCGATGGCCTGGCGTGACAGCTCGAACGGCACGCGCAGTTCGATGAGCGGTTTGGCCTCGCGCTGGTGGGCGATGATGCCCTCGGCTGGAGCGGAGATGGACTTCAGGTGGCCGGTGGCGACGCCGGGCATAGCAGCTCCGCCGGGAGAAGGAACATCCACAACGCGCCGTCCGGCCAGATACCGCTTCAGCGTGCGCGTTGTCTCAGCTTCAATCTGCGACCATGCAGCGTCCGAGACGGGCGCCAGTTCCCGATGGAGGTTATTCATTCTTCTCTCCTTTGAGTGATCCTATGTTGAGTGATGCTACGTGCGTAGACGAAGACGAAGTTGGGTCAGATGTCTGCGACGCGGGCGATGCGTCGATTGCTGCTGCGGCTGGTTCGTCCGTGCTGATGTTATCGAGGAATGTTGCCGATGGCACGAAAAATAAATTGCCAGTGGTGGGATGGCTGAAATCGAGCAGCCGGTCGTAATTGCCCGGAGGGCGGCCCACGAACATGTTCTCCAGCATCTGTTCGGTGACGCGCGGAGTGCGGCAGTAGCCGATAAAGTAGGTGCCGAACTCGCCGTAGCCGGGCCGTCCAAAGGGCATGTTGTCCCTCAGGATTTCGAGTTGCTTTCCATTCTCCTCGATGGTCGTCAGCGCATTGTGCGCCGAGGAGGGCTTTACGGCGTCGCTCAGCTCGATGTCGGAGAGTTTTGTTCGCCCGATGATGCGCTCCTGCGCCTCCACCGGGAGCGTGTTCCACTTCTTCACGTCGTGAAGGTATTTCTGCACGATGACGTAGCTGCCGCCTGCAAAGGCGGGATCTTCATCGCCTACAAGCGCAGCGTCGCGTGCGGCGTCTCCGCGCGGGTTTTCCGTGCCGTCTACGAATCCGATGACATCGCGGTCGTCGAAGTAGCGGAAGCCCTGGACCTCATCGACGACGGAGACCGTGTCTCCGAGCCCTGCCATGATCTGAGTTGCCAGCTCAAAACAGAGGTCCATGCGCTTGGCCCGAATGTGGAACAGGATGTCGCCGGGGGTGGAGACGGCGTGGCGGTTGCCGGAGCGAATCTCTCGAAACGGGTGAAGCTCTGCGGGACGAGGTGTGCCAAAGAGCTTGTCCCACGCATCGGAACCGAATCCGGCCACGCACGTCAGGCCCGCTTCGACCTCTCTGAATTCAACGGCGCGTACCAGTCCTGCAAGGTCTGCGAAAAACGAGCGCAGGGACGCGTAGTTATCGTGCTCGGGGCGGATGTTGACCACCAGGAAAATTGCTGTGCGCGTGAGCGCGCCGACGACAGGCTGGGAAAGAACGATTTCGTTGAGTGGCTTGGGTGTATCCATCAATTCAATCTTGCTCCGCAATCATTCTCAATTCTGACATGTTTTGCATTTCTGGATGGGGTCGTATCATTTCGATACACGGCTGCATCGCCGGTTAGATGCAAATTCAAGGCATCGAGACTGAGCGGAAGGTCCGGAGGGCCGTTGTCGAACGAACGGTCTGTGTCTGGCGAGCTACGAGCCTGCCGAACATCGACAAGGCAGGCGTCATTCTAACGGCGGGAGATTGCACGATGGCTAAGACCTTCAGGATTGGCGATCACGTGAGATGGAATTCCGAGGCTGGGCGAGTGTCGGGGACAATTATCGCTGTCCATACCGGCGATTTTAACTACAAGGGGTATGTGCATCACGCCTCGGTAGACGATCCTCAATATGAGATCAAGAGCGACAAAACCGATCATGTTGCAGCGCATAAGGGCAGTGCGCTGGAACTCATGTAGGCGCAGTGTGAAGCCGCCGCTCGTTTCGTCCGCGCGGCTGTAGCGGCCAAGAGGTAATCTTTGATTTCATCGCGGTAAAGATCGCGTCGGTCGAAAGGAGAAATGGAATGTCTCAGAGCCTCGAGGGTCAGAATGTGCTGGTTGCAGGTGGAACAGGTGGATTGGGTCGCGCGGTGAGCCTTGCGTTTCTTGGCCGGCTTGCCCATGTGTCTGTCACCTATCGCTCAGATGCAGAGTTTGCCGCTTTGAAGAGCGCCGCCGGGGCCTCTGCGGATTTACTTGAGGGACATCAGGTAGATGCGACGAACGAGGCCGCCGTGCGCCAGCTCATTGAGCAGCTTACATCGAGTCGCAGACGCATCGATGTCCTGGTCAATACGATTGGCGGATATGCCGCGGGCATGCCTCTGTGGGAGACGGGGCCGGAGATTCTGGAGAAGATGCTCACCCTCAATTTGCGCGCGGGCTATGTGCTGGCGCGCGCCGTTGTTCCGGTGATGCTCCGGCAGAAGAGCGGCGCGATTGTGAACACTGCTGCGCGCGCGGCATTCGACCATGCCGCGGGAGCGTCTGCATACGCTGCGTCAAAATCCGCAGCGGTGGCCATGATGGATTCACTGGCAGCGGACCTCAAAGGCACGGGCGTGCGCGTGAACTCCGTTCTGCCGAGCATTATCGACACGGAGGCAAACCGCAGAGCGATGCCGCAGGCCGACTTCACAAAGTGGCCCAAGCCCGAGGAGATTGCTCGCGTCATTCTGTTTCTGTGCAGCGAAGAGGCCAGCGTGATTCACGGCGCCTCGATACCGGTCTAGTGTGAGCCATAGGCGGGCGAGCATGTGCCGCTTCAGCGCAAAGACAATGTCTGGTCGGCGGAGAGCGTTCGATCTGTCGATTGGCGCACGATCAGGCGGCACTCCATCGTTGCTGTACGGTCCTGCCGCGATTTTCCCTGAATCCGCTCAATCAGGAAGCGCGCGGCTGCCTGGCCCTGTTGCGCAATGGGCTGTTCGACGGTGGTGAGCGGCGGCGCGGTGAACGCGGCGAGCGGGATGTTGTCGAAGCCTGCGATGGCAATGTCGTCAGGAATGCTGAGCCCCAGGGTGTGCGCCGCATGCATGGCTCCAATGGCGGCGAAGTCGTTGCGTGCAAAGATGGCCGTAGGCGGACGGTGAAGTCGCGCCAGTTGCAGCAGACCGCGATAACCGTCCTCCTGCGTTGCGTATGCGGGGCCTTCGGCGGGGCCTACCGTGTACTCGGGGCGGGGCTCGCTTCCTGCTGCTTTCAGCGCAGCCACGTAGCCTTGATAGCGCCTCAACAACATCCCGTCTTCAGGAGCAATGCCGATAAAGCCGATGCGTTTGTGTCCGAGTTTGATGAGGTGCGTCACGGCATCGAAGGCGCCCTGGTAGTGGTTTGCTGTGACTGAATCGATGCCACGGAAGTGGACCGGCCTGCCAATCGTCACCAGCGGAATACGCTGCTGCGCGACCGCGTGCAGTACTTTGTCGCCCATGAGTGTGCCGCGCGTCGCAACGACCAGGCCGTCTACGCGATGATCGATGAACGCCTGTAGGCTGGCAGTCTCCTCTTTGACGGAGCGGTTCGCCGTGGCGATAAAGGTGGTGTAGCCTTCAGTGTCGAAGACGTCTTTCATGCCGCCGATCAACTCGGTGGAGAAGGGGTTGGCAATGTCGGGCAGAAGGATGCCAACGGCATTGAGCCGCCTTACTTTGAGCTGGCGCGCGGGAATGTTAGGCCTGTAATGGAGCTTTTCCGCAGCTTGAGACACGCGCTTGCGGACGGATTCGCTGACGTAGCCGGAGTCGTTCAGGGCACGCGAGGCCGTCATGGTGGCTACGCCCGCCTGACGTGCTACGTCGGCGAGCGTGGAGGGCCGGGTTGATGATGAGGAACGGCGCGGGGACATGGGAGCCTGGTCTGCGTTGACTGTCCTAGTTTACCCGCGCTGTCATGTTATCGCTATCTTAATGTTGTGCGTGTTCCGTGAGCGGTACTCTGAAGGCTCATTAGCTGAAGAGTATCCCGCCATTGATGTCCACACAGGCTCCGTTGACGAACGCTGCCCCGCCGCCCGCCAGAAATGCGACGAGGGTTGCAACCTCCTCGGCCTTGCCTTCGCGGCCCAGCGGAGTCATGGACGCTACGCGCTGCCGTACTTCCGGTTTGGTGAAGTCGTCGTGAAACTTTGTCGCGATCATGCCGGGACAGACGGCATTCACGCGGATGCGGCGCGGGCCAAGCTCCTTCGCCAACCCGCGCGTCATCGACATGAGCGCGCCCTTCGATGCTCCGTAGGCAACGCTGCCCGGGCCGCCACCGTCGCGGCCCGCCTGTGACGAGACGTTGACGATCGCGCCCCCGTCGGCCATGACGGGCAGCGCGGCCTGGGTCGCGGCGAAGACCGAGCGCACGTTCAGGTTCATCACGTGCTCCCAGAAGCTGTCGTCCATCTCATCCATCTTCTTACGCGCAACCAGACCGCCGACGACGTTGATCATCACTCCGATGGGTCGTCCAGCAGTCTTGGCCGCAGAGGCAACAAATGCCCGCACGGCTGCTGTATCCATCGCATCCACCTTTTGAGCGATGGCGCTTTGTCCATGCGACTCGATTGCTGCAATCACCTTGTCCGGCTGCGACTGGTGGTAACTGAAGGCGACCTTCGCTCCGCGCGAGGCCAGCTCAATCGCGATGGCGGCGCCAATATCGCGGCCTCCGCCGAAGACGACTGCAAGTTGATTGGTGAAGTTCGATTCTGACACGGTGACGGTCTCCTTAAGTAGTCTCTGTTGGTGTGAGGTCGAGTCGCTGAATGTTTCCGGCGAGTGCGAAGAGCAGAATCGCGCCGATGGGGCCGAGCAGGCCGGCGAGAGTCAGCACGAAGCCATATCCAAAATGGGTCACGAGCCAGCCGGTGCAAAGGTTGAAGAAGAGGCTGCTGATTCCGGCTGCCGTGCCTCCCATGCCTGCCACCGTGCCCACGGCTGAGTTTGCGAAGAAATCGCTTGGCAGTGTCTGCACATTCGAGATCCACATCTGAAAGCCGAAGAGCACAACGGAGATGCAGGCCAGCGCCGAGTAGGTACCGTGCATATGCGCGGCCAGAATTCCGAATGGCATCAGGAGAGCTGCTGCTCCAACGGTGAGCTTGCGCGCGGCATTGACGGTGCGGCCTCGGGCAATCAGACGTCCGGCAAGCCACCCACCGAAGAGGGAACCGATTGCCGCGCAGAGATATGGAACCCACTGGAAGGCGCCGATGTCCTTGAGCGAGAGATGGTGAACGTCCTTCAGATAAGTAGGCAGCCAGAGAATATAGAGCCACCAGATGGGATCGACGACGAGACGCGCGACCAGGATGCTCCACGTCTGGCGGCATGAAAGTAGAACGCGCAGCGAAGGCGCAGGCTCTGAGTTGCGTGCGGTCTGGCCCTCCTCGATATATTGTTTTTCGTCCGGACTTACGCGCGGATGTGTCGCCAGAGGATGATAAAGAGCGAGCCACGCGGCAAGCCACACGAAGCCCGCTGCGCCGATCACGAGGAAGGTCTTTCTCCAGCCGAGAAGCGGGTCGAGCAGCGTGGCGACGAGCAGCGGCCCGACAACGCCGCCCATCGAAGCACCGCCGTTGAAGACGGCCATGCCCAGCGCACGCTCCCGCTGCGGAAACCACTCCGCGATAACTTTGGCGGCGCCGGGCCAGTTGCCGGCCTCGCCCAGTCCGAGGAAAAATGAGGCTGCGGCAGAGCTGGTGACGCCTGCAATGGCGGAGTGTGCCATCGCAGCAACGCACCAGACGATGACCGATAGCGTAAAGCCAATGCGCGAGCCGAAGCGATCGTAAATGCGTCCCGAGACGCTTTGGCTGATGGTGTAGGCCAATAGCAGAGCCGCCCCCACCCATCCATATTGCGACCGTGTAATGCCAAGCTCGGAGCCGAAGCTGGTAAACAGCAACCCGATGCTGCTGCGGTCGATGTAGTTGATGCAGGTGACGATGAAGATGAGCGCGAGGATGTACCAACGCAATCCGCGGATGAAGGAGCGGCCCGCGGATGCGAGGGAGCTGTCCTGTGGACTGTTCTCTCGTAGCTGACTTGATGAGCGGATGGCTGCTCTCCTTGAAGGGCGTTGATCGAATTCGCTTGAATGTTACGGAGACGATGGTGTAGTGTGCTTGATGTGCTAACGATAACATATTTTACTCGTCTTGCCGCGCGCTCCAATCGCAGATTCACGTATCGAGCGGGATTGTTGACAGTACTGCTTGCAGGATGCACCCTTCAACTGGCCGCCCAGGGGGCGGGAGAGTATCTTGGCCCGAAGGACACAGGCGGCAAGCGTACCTATCTGCTCCACGAGATGGCGACGCTGCGCTCCACGGTGAAGCCGGAGCTTCAAGGCGTGCATCCTCGCGTGTACTTTACTACTCAGGAGTTGGATGCTCTGCGCCGTAAGGCACATGGTCCTGACGCGGCGTGGTGGGCTGAACAAGAGAAGCATTTGCAGGTGCTTCAGGGACCTCCGCCACCGCCGCCTGCTGAAAAGCGCCGCGAGCAGAACGATGTTGCGTTAGCCATTGCCGAGGGCGCGTTCGCGTACCAGATGGACCACGATCCCAGGGTGCTGGCGGCCACGAAGCAGTATATGGACGCGGCGGTGAGCTACAAGGTGTGGGGCTATAGCTGGAGTAAGCCTAATGTCGATCTTGCGGCCGGGCACCTGCTCTATGCGATGGGCGTTGCTTATGATCTGCTGTATCCCGATCTCTCCGCGGCGGACCGGGATCGCTACCGCGCAGCCATCGCCGAGCATGGACATCTGCTCTATGAGTACTTCGCGCCGAAGCCGGGGCGCGTGTGGGCCTACAGTCAGAACCACACCTTCATTCCGATCACCGGGTTGGCGATTGCTGCTTATGCAGTGTATGGCGAGGTGCCTGAAGCGGCGCAATGGGCGGCGCTCTCGCGGGCCATCTATGACCGTGTGCTGGCGACCTACTCGAAGGATGGTTACTACTACGAGGGCTTCGAGTACTGGATCTTTGCGACACCGTGGATCGTTCACTATCTCGACGCGCAGCTTCATGCGACCGGGGAGGACCTCTTCAATCAGCCGGGGCTGAGAGAGATGTATCTCTACGTTGCCAATAGTGTGACACCCGGCGGAGAGATGATGTTCGACTTCGGCGATGTCTTCGAGGGCAGCATCACACGCTCGCGGAAGGGCGAGGATTATCTCCGCAGCCATCCCGGCGGTCACTTCGAGACCAACTACAACCTGCTCTACGATCTGGCTGCGCACTTTCACGATTCGCGGATTCAGGGCGTCGCTGAATACTTGCGCGGTCTGGGCCATACCAGCCAGGAGCCGTGGTGGACGCTGGCCTGGCGCGATGATTCGTTGAAGGCTGCGCCGATGAGCAGCATTCCTACGTATCACTGGTTCCGCGATCACGATGTGGCTTACTGGCGGAGTTCGTGGAAGAGCGATGCGACTGCGGTCGCTTTCAAATGCGGGCCTGCGGAAGGGCACGCCGTGGAGGAGATCAGGAAGCAGCTTCCAGACTGGCGCTTCGAGCAGGGGCATGTTCATCCTGATGTCAACAGCTTCATCGTGTGGGCGCATGGCGCGTATCTAACGGGCGACTCAGGCTACTCGGGCGTGCCGAAGACGATCGATCACAACACGCTGCTCATCGACGGCAAGGGGCAGGGCAACGATGGCAAGGGTCACGATGCCTGGGCGAAGTATGACTACAGTCGGCTGAATACGGTCCGGATTACGAAGGCTGAGTTTACGAAGGACGGCTTCGTGCTGACGGGCGAGGGGGCGGGGGCTTACAACGCTTCGCTTGGGCTGACTCGGTACGAACGGACGCTGACGATGCGGAAGTCTGGTGAGATCGATGTTCGGGATGAAATCTCTGCGGACGGCGATCATGTCTTTACCGAGGCCCTTCACGCGGACGGGAGCATCGACCAGCTTTCGCCGCGGAGCTTCGTGCTGCATCCGGTGGGCGGCAGCTCGGCTACGCTGCGGGCGGAGATTCTTGCTCCGGCGGACCTGAGCACGGCGATTGAGCCGAACATTGTGATGGGGCCGGGGATTCCTGGCTCCGTGGACAAGGGGACGCGGGAGCAGCGGGGTGAGTTCATCCGGGCGACGACGACGAAGTCTGGGGCATCGTCACAGTTCCGGTGGGTGCTGAGGTTCTAGCCCCTCCCCATACTTAAGTCCTAAAATCCTTTGAAGAAAGGAGTTAGGTTCGGACCACCTGCGCACGTTTCATGCCATTCTCCCTGAATGCAGAGAAGCCCGGCGGGTTGCCGGGCTTCTTCTTTCTTCTGATTTAAGGTTATCAGGCGTGTCAAGGGTCGCTGTGGAAATGAGCGATTTGGAGAGGATTTTCCGACCTGCTTCAATCGGGCTGTTCTGACTCAGGGAAGGTCTGGCTCAGTCTGAAACGGTGCCCTCAGGGACTAAGACCCCGTTGATTTGGCGGTATTGATGGCGCGGCTCAACAGGCTGCGGAAAAAGTGCGTCCGGCAGCATATGCAGAAAGGCCCGGGGCTGAAGCCCCTTGAATTTGCAGGCATTTTCGCAGGGCTGAAGCCCTGCGCTCCCACCGAAAAGCACATCGCTTGCATTCTTCCGCAGCTTGTAAAGCCGCGTTGGATATGAGAGTCTTACGGCGCGACTGAAGTCGCGCCCCTTCAATGCAGGGACTTATTCAGAGTCTCCCTAGATCACGACTTCCATCAGGCGTTGCCAGAGGGCTTTGGTTCCGGCGTCGGTTTTGGCGGAGACGGGCAGGAGTTCGTCTACCTCGTGCGCCTTCTTCAGTGCGGCGACTGATTTGGCCAGGGCGTTGTTGGAGAGGCGGTCGGCTTTGGTGCCGACGACGAGGTAGGGGCGCTGCATCTGCTTGAAGAAGGTGATGAGCTGTGTGTCGCTGGCCTGCGGCGGGATGTTGGTATCGACCAGGCAGATGCCGAGCGCCAGCGTCTCGCGTTCGGTGAGGTAGGGTTCGATGAACTGCGGCCACTCGGATGAGATGGACTTCGAGATTTTGGCGTAGCCGTAGCCGGGCAGGTCGGCGAAGATGAGCGCCGGTTGCGTCTTCGCTCCTTCGTAGAGTGCGAAGAAATTGATGGCGCGCGTGCGGCCGGGAGTGGACGAGGTGTGCGCCTGCTTTGAGCCGAGCAGGGAATTGATGAGCGAGGATTTGCCTACGTTCGAGCGGCCAAGGAAGGCGACTTCGGGCGCGCCGAAGGTCTTGGCATCGGAGGGAAAGTGGGCGACGTCGGTTGCCGATAAGAGGAAGACGGGGTTCAGCCGCATACGTTCAGTCTAAACGGCAAACGAAAGCGCCCGCCGCTGAGGACAGGCGCTTTTTGTGTTGAGCGTCAGGCTACTTCCTGGTGATGGTGACAGGGGCCGTCAGGCGGAACGTGATGAGTGACTCGGACGGGATGACGACATCCTTGTTTCCGGTGTAGGCCGCTCCTGCTGTTCCGGCGCCGCCGCCGGCCAGTGCGCCGATGGCTGCTCCTTTGCCGCCGCCGGCAAGGCCGCCGATGAGCGCGCCCAGACCTGCGCCGCCGCCGATCATTGCAGCGGACCGCTTGCCTTTGCCCTTGGCGGCCTTTTCGTACTCGGAGGTGCTGACGGAGACGCCGTCAATCGAAGAGACCTCGATGCCGAGGTCGCCTGCGCCCTTGAAGCGTCCGCGCCCTTTGGCCGCGACGACGGTGCCTTCGACACGCGCGCCTTGAGGAAAGATGGTAGCGCCGTCGGCGGTGGTGACGGGTTGCCTCAGTACACCGGAGAAGCTGTCACCGGCATTATTGCGGCTTGCGCTGAGCGTCTGTGTGATGCTGACCTGCACTCTGGTTCCGGCAGGGGCGGTCAGTCTGACAGGAACAGGCGCGGCTGGAACGGCGCGCGTGGCTGCCGCCGCCCGAGCGGGAGCCGCCGGTGCGGTTGCGGGAGTGGCCGCCGGGACCGCTGCCGAGGCAGCCGGAGCTGCCGGTTGTCCCTCCTGAGCCGGTGCGGCCGGCTGGGCCGTTGTGGCTGCGGGAGCCGCTGCCGGAGCAGCCGGTTCGCTCTTCTTGCATCCACTCATGGCGAGAGCGGCTGCAAGCATCAGGGCTGCTGAGAGGGTTGTTGCATTCATACGCATAGGTCATCTCCAGACTACGTAGCAGGATGTCAAGGCACGAAAAAAAAACAGGCTGTTCTGCCAGATGAATTCATCAGATAACCGGATAGATTGATTTCCACCGGGAAGAGTTGCTTGCTCGCCGCTGATGCTTCTGCGGCGGTTGCCACCTTAGCAGAACCCGGTGCGGGAATCAAAGAGGTTAATCTTTCAGCTTCCAAAGTGGGCGTGCCGGTTCCGCTTTGGCACATTAATGACCCAAAAGTGTTAAGTGCGATTTCAAAAGTGGCATAAGGATTTATGCGCCATCCACGCAAAGGTCGGTTATGCTCCAGAGTGAAAGAGGCAGTACCCGGTTGCGATGGGGCATAAATCCAGTGCAGGCAGTCTTTATGCCACATTCGCCCAAAGAAGCGGTAGCGTCCATTGAAATCACGACACGAGTCCGAGATGTGCCGATCGCTCCCCGAGTCTGTTCCAAACGCTCTCCCCTGCTCGACCCCCGGTATCCGAGCCACCTGTCCAGTTCTGCAAACCGTAGCATCCACCTTTCGGAGGGAACACCCATGAATGGCAACATCTTCGCCCGGCTGACGGGCACGAAACGAACTCTGGTTGCGCTGCTGGCCTCAGGCGCCATGTTGACAGCCGGATGCTCCAATATGGCCACGTCGTCGCAGGGGCCCAATCCGTTTGTGACCAGCGGAACGCTCAAGGGAAAGGTGCATGGAGGCAATCAGGCCGTCTCCGGTGCGACGGTCAATCTGTACTTTGCCGGTCAGTTAGCTAACGCAACCGCGACGCTGGCTGCGACGACGACCACTTCCAACGACGGAACAGGGTCGTTCACCTTTGTACAGAACACGACGTCGCCGAACAACGGGAGCGATAACACGTTCTCCTGTCCGACCAACGTTGGTTCGCCTCTGGTCTACGTTGTGGCGAAGGGCGGCAATACGCTTGGCAATGGCAATTCCAGTGTCAACAATACTGCCGCGGCTTTCATCGCCCTTTACGGGACGTGCGATAGTCTCGCCACGAGCAACTTCGTGGACATGACCGAAGTGACCACGGTTGCCACGCTGGCCGCGGTGCAGCAGTTCTTTGATCCGTCCAATTACAGCATCACTGCGGATGGTACGGGCCAGCAGTACAACGTCATGCTGGGCCTGACCAAGACAATCGGCCTGCTGGCGGACGTGAGCACCGGCACGGTGGCCGGCAACACAGCGATCGCCGCGAACACGAGTGGGGCCAACGGAGTTGGAGGCGTGACGGTCACGGCTTCGCCGGAGAGCAACAAGATCAATACGCTGGCCAATGCGATTTCGGCGTGCGTCAACAATGCCTCGGCTTCGGCGACGGCCTGCACAACGTTGTTTGCCGCAGCTCAGCCTCCAGCGGCGAACGTTACCAACAGGCCCAATGGAACGGTCTTTGCTCCGGCGACGGACGTGGTCCAGGCGATGTACTACATCCTGACCAATCCGACGAACGGCGGGACAACCAACCTGCTGAACATCTACAACCTCGCCACGGGCGCCGGCGCGCCATATCAGCCAACGCTGAGCGCGCAGCCGACCGACTGGAACATCGGCATCAACTACTCGAGCAACAACACCTGCGGCAGCGGCTCGGGCGGCTTCATCAGCAGTCCGTATGACATCAACATCGACGCACAGAACAACGTCTGGGTCGCCAACTCGCAGGCGACGAAGGGCAATCTGTCGGAGCTGGCGGCCTCGGGCGCGGCGAACACCTGCGTCTTCGTCGGCGGCGGTTCCAACGGCGGGGCAACGATCGACTCGAACGGCAATGTCTGGGAGGCGTCGACGGAGTCCAATAATATCTATCGGTATAACCCCGGAAACGGCAGCGTGCTGGCATTTCCCACCGCGTCCACTCCGCTTGCGGTCACGGCCGACGGACTGGGCAATGTCTACTTCTCGTCTTCCGCGAACACCTCACTCTATATGATTCCCGGAGCGGCGACGGCGAGCAGCGCGGTTGCGGCTGTGCAGATCTCGGGTGTGGTTGGCCCGAATCCAATCCGCATGATGCCTGACAACCAGGGCAGCTCGACGGTCAGCAATATCTGGGTCTCCTCGGGAGCCGGTTTTGTCTCGCGCGTTTCTCCGGCAACCACGGGCCCGAATCTGCTGAACGGATACTCGACGACGACCTTCCCCATCGGCAATGCTGCCTATGGTCTGGCAGTCGCCGTCAACAATGACGTGGTCGTGTCTTCCGGCGGTGCGGACAACTACCTCATCTACCTCAGCAAGGCCAACTCCTACGCTCCGGCATGGACCAGCTCCGCTGGGTTTGCGGGCATCAGCAATCCGACCGGCATCTCGCTGGACGGTCGCGGCAACATCTGGGTCCCCAACAACACTGACCCATCGGGTTCGGTCGGCAGCCTGAGCGAAGTCAGCGCCGGGGAAAGCGCGCTTTCTCCGACGAGCACCGGCTTCCAGCGGCCAACCCAGTACCTCTCCAAGGGACGCGCCAGCGCCATCGATCAGGCAGGCAATGTCTGGGTCGTCGGCGACGGAACTCCCAACTCGATCGACGAACTGGTCGGCGCCGGCGTGCCGGTCTATCAGCCGTATTCGAAGGGCATCTCCAACGGACGCTTCCAACAGGTCCCGTAATTCACTGTTCATCTCATAACACAGGCCCCGGAAAGCTCCGGGGCCTTTTTGTGTTGATCGGAGCTTATTGGTCTGCGAGGTTAAAGACGCGCTCCATGGGAACCCACCACTGGTCCGTTCCGGACTGCGGAAGTTGCTGCTGAAACCGATGCATGATGGTCTCCCACTCCTGGACCTTTGCATTGACGGCATCGGCGGCGGCCTTGGCAGACAGGGAGAACTGGTCGCTCACGTCCATGATCATGAACATGCGGGTGCCGAGCAGGTAAATCTCCATCTCGTTAACGCCGACGTGGAGCAGGCTGTCCCTGATTTCGGGCCATATTTTGGCGTGGTATCGCTTGTATTCGGCTATGGCAGCCGGATCGTCCTTCAGATCCAGCGTTAAACAATGGCGTGGCATCGGTCCTCCTGTGTTCCGGTGCGGCATGGCGGTCGCAGAGGCAACCGCCATCTGGAAGACTATCATTGAGATTTTGCGGCCTGTTTTCCGCGATAGCCTGCGTCACAAAAAATAAGGCAAAAATATCTTTCCACCGTTGGACTCAAAACGCGGTATGCTAACTCTGGTACGGATGATTTCAGCCTATGACAGATGCTTTTTGCCTGGAAAATAAAATTGCCATTGTGACCGGAGGCGCAAGCGGGATTGGCGCTGCAACCTGCCGCGAGCTTGCCCGCGCCGGTGCTCAGGTTCTTGTTGCCGACTTGAATCTTGCCGCGGCTGAGGCGCTCGCGTCGGAGCTGCCCCATGCGCGGGCGGTTGCCATGGACGTGACCGACGCGGCTTCGATTGCAGCGGCCATGCGCGCGATTGACCGGCTGGACATCCTGGTCAACAATGCGGGCATCGGGCTGGTGGGAGACATTACACGCACCTCGGAAGAGGACTTTGCGCGCGTGATGCGCGTGAATGTCACCAGCGTCTTTCTGGTGACGCAGGCGGCGTTTCCGCTGCTGCTGGCGTCGCGCGGCTCCATCGTCAATATCGGCTCGGTGGCGGGGCAGGTTGGCGTGAAGCAGCGGTTTGCCTACTGCGCCAGCAAGGGAGCGGTGCTCGCCATGACGCGCCAGATTGCCGTCGATTATCCGAAGGAAGTGCGCATCAACTGTATTGCTCCGGGCACGGTGCAGACGCCCTTTGTCGAGGGCTATCTGGAGAAGTATCACGCGCACGAAAAGGAGAAGGTGCGCGCCGAACTGATTGCGCGGCAACCTATCGGGAGGCTCGGCACGCCGGAGGATGTCGCTTCACTTGTTCGTTACCTTTGTTCACACGAGGCTGAGTTTATCAACGGCGCAGTGATCTCCATCGATGGCGGCTGGACCGCGGCCTGAGCCGGAAACCGAGTATTTTGCAGGAAAGGGAAGCAGTTGAGCGAAACCATCATCACCGCCGTTCGAGTCATCGACCTGAGGTTCCCGACGTCACGCCATCACATTGGCTCGGACGCGGTCAACAAGGACCCGGACTACTCGGCAGCCTACTGTGTTCTTGAAACCAACACGGGTCTGGAGGGCCACGGCCTCACCTTTACGCTGGGGCGCGGTAACGACCTGGTGGAGCAGGCGGTCAGGTATCTTTCGCGCTATGTTGTCCATCGCTCGCTCAGCTCGATTACGGATGATCTTCGCGCCTTTGCGCGTCAGCTTACCGACGATACGCAGTTTCGCTGGCTTGGGCCGGAGAAGGGCGTCATTCATCTGGCAACCGGGGCGCTGCTGAACGCGGTCTGGGACCTCTATGCGCGCGCGGAGAAGAAGCCACTCTGGAGGCTGCTGGCGGAGATGGAGCCTTGCGAGGTCGCAAGGGCCATCGACTTCCGCTACATTGACGACGCACTGACGGAGCAGGAAGCCATCGAGATGCTCGCCGCTCGCCGCTCGTCGCAGCGGGAAAGGCTCGCCGTACTCGAACGGCAGGGATACCCGGCCTATACGACGTCGGCTGGATGGTTCGGCTACAACGAAGACAAGATACGACGGCTTGCCAAAGAGGCGCTGGCGGAAGGGTGGACGCACTTCAAACTGAAAGTAGGCGGTGAGCCGGCGGACGATCTGCGGCGCGGTCATATCGTCCGCGAAGAGATTGGGTGGACGAACAGGCTGATGGTGGATGCCAACCAGAAGTGGGGTGTGTTGGATGCCATCGACCGCACGAGGCAGCTTGCCGAACTGAAGCCCTGGTGGATGGAGGAGCCGACGAATCCAGACGATATTCTGGGGCACGCGCGCATTCGGCGCGAGGTTCCTGAGGTGCGCATCGCCACCGGCGAGCATGTACACAATCGCATCATGTTCAAGCAGTATCTTCAGGCGGGGGCGATTGACGTGCTGCAGCTTGACTCGTGCCGCGTCGGCGGCGTGAACGAGAATCTGGCGATTCTGCTGATGGCAGCGAAATTCAACGTGCCTGTCTGCCCGCACGCCGGCGGCGTGGGGCTTTGCGAGTACGTGCAGCATCTGTCGGTGTTTGATTATCTTTCCGTGTCGGCTTCGCTCGAAGACAGGGTCATCGAGTTTGTCGATCATCTGCACGAGCACTTCGTCACGCCGGTCCGTATCCGCAAGGGCCACTATCTTCTGCCTACCGAGCCGGGTTACAGTATTCAAATCAAGGAAGAGTCCCTCGCTCGCTTTGCCTATCCCTGTGGTGAAGCATGGCAGGAGACCATGCAGGTCCTAAGGAGTAACGGCACGGCATGAAGCTCGTCACGTATACCACCAGCACCAACCCAAAGCCCACCCCTGGCGCGCTTGTCAGCGAAACCGAAGTGGCCGATCTCACCGCCTTCGGCCACGCTTCCATTCTCTCGCTGATTGAAGCGGGGCCGCAGGCGCTGATCGACGCGCGCGCCAATGTTGCGAAACTATCGCGCATCCCGCTGGCAAGCGTTCGTCTGGTTGCGCCGATTCCGCGCCCGCCACGCATCTTCGCCATTGGGTTGAACTATCAGAAGCACGCGGCCGAGTCGAATATGCAGGTGCAGAAGGTGCCGACGGTGTTTCTGAAGCTCTCCAGCTCTGTCGTCGGCCCGGAGCATCCTATCGTTCTGCCGAAGATCTCCACTCAGCCTGATTATGAGGCGGAGTTTGGCGTTGTCATCGGCAAGCCCGGCTATCAGATTCCGGCGGCTCGGGCTTTCGATCACGTTTTTGGCTACACCATCGTCAACGACGTCAGTGCGCGCGACATTCAGCTTGCCACGTCGCAGTGGACGCTCGGGAAGTCGTTCCCCACGTTTACTCCGCTTGGGCCGGTCATCACTACGGCCGATGAAGTGCCGGACCCGCACGCGCTGCGCATCTCGCTCACGATTAACGGGGAGACGTTGCAGGACTCGAATACGAGCGACCTGATCTTCAAAATTCCCGCGCTCGTTGAACACCTGTCGCATCTGACACCACTGGAGGCGGGAGACATTATCAGCACCGGCACGCCGGAGGGCGTCGGCCTTGGCCGCAAGCCTCAGCGTTGGCTCAAGCCGGGCGAGGATGTGGTGGTGACGATTGAGCGGCTGGGTTCACTGCGCAACCGCACGCAGGCGGAGTAGGGACGCGGGTTGTGCCAGGGCTGAACGGATTGCGTCAAGGCGCATTTTGCGTGCGTGAGGAACGGCCCGGGGCTAAAGCCCCCTCACAGTTGCCGGCTTTTCGTGGGGCTGAAGCCCGACGCTAATCCCCAAAGGCAATCATAAGTTTTCGGCGCCTTTGAAAGTACTTTGACTTTAATGGCAATTTCGCAAGGCTGAAGGCCGGCGTTCTCACTGAGCTTTCTTATACGACGATCACGCGGACCTGCTGCTCGCGGAAGGCTTCGACCAGTGCGGGATCGACGCTGTCGTCGGTGACGATGGTGTCGATCTGCCGGGTGGAGCAGACGCTGGTGGGTGAGACGACGCCCAGTTTGCTGGCGTCGGCGACGGCGATGACCTGTTTGGTGTGCTTGACCATCTGGCTCAGAATCAGGGCCTCGTCGGATTCGATGACGGTAAGGCCGTGTTGCGGATGGAGTCCGCAGGCGCCGACGAAGAGCTTGTCGAAGAAGAGGCGCTGTAGCGAGTCGTAGGCCGTCGCGCCGACCATCGAAAACGATCCCGGCCAGCGGATGGATCCTCCCGTCAACGTCACGCGCGCATTGGGCAGGCTGGAGAACTCCATGCCGATGTTCACCGCGCTGGTGACGATGTGAATGCCTTCGCGGTGGCGCAGGCTGCGCGCGACCTGCGTGGTGGTGGTGCCGGGTGAGATGGCGATGGTGTCGCCTTGATCGACCATCTCGGCGGCGGCGATGGCGATGCGCCGCTTCTCGTCGGCGAACCTCTCTTCGCGGAGAGGGAATGCGGCATCGAACCGGAAGGGTTCATAGGTCATCTTTCCGGCCAGCTCGACGCTGCCGTGGGTCCTGTGGACGAGGCCCCGCTGTTCCAGCTTGATGAGGTCGCGGCGCACGCTGGCGGGCGAAGCGCCAACCGTGCCGGAGAGGTCTTCCACGCTGCTTTTTCCCTTTTGCAGAAGAAGGTGCAGTATCTGGTTTTCGCGGGCCTGGGTCTTGGGTGCCATTGGGGGTTCCTGTACCTGTACTGTAGTGCAGCGGAGGCGAAAAAATGAAACATTTAACATCCGCTCCTACATTTTATGAGCAATTAGTCATTATTTTTTCACAAATATGAAGATTTAGATTGACAACTGAGCGTTTGAGTTTTTATGCTCCGCTACAGAATCCGAACAGCATTACGGCCAGGGCCAACGTGTAGACCTCTGCTTTTCGGTCGGGGCCGCCCTCCGTTCGTTGCCATAATCCGGTTTCACACGAGTTTTGGAGGCAGTATGAAGACAGCAATGCAGGTCAGATTGTTGAAGTGGTTATCAGTCGTTGCTCTGGTGGTGGCGCTTGCCGGTTTGCCCTCTGCGTGGGCCCAGACCGTCACCGGAGCCGTTACGGGCGAAGTGACCGATACGACCGGGGCCGTGATTCCAAATGCGCGCGTCGTCGCGGCCAACACGGCCACGGGTGTGAAGACCGAAACCCTGACCAATGCAGCCGGGGCGTACACGATTCGCTTTCTGCCGATCGGCCCGTATCAGGTGACGGTGTCGGCGAGCGGATTTGCAACGCAGACGCTGCCGCCGTTTGCGTTGGAGATCGCCCAGACCGCGAAGTTCAACGTGCAGTTGAGCGCGGGCAGCGTTGCGACGACCGTGCAGGTGTCGGCCGAGACAGCGCCGATTCTCAATACCAATGACGACACGCTGAGCGGCACGTTCACGGCGAATGCAATTCGCAACTTTCCTCTGAACGGCCTCGACTTCTCTGCGATTACGCTCTACGTTCCCGGCGCGGTGAGCACGGCGGGCACCGGAGGGACGACCAGTATCGAGCGCAGCACGTACTTTACAGACTCGGTGAACCTGAACGGCAACCGCGCGCAGGCGAATAACTACACGCTGGACGGCATCGATATGAACGAGACGTTCAACAACCTGATCTCGTACAGCCCGGCCCCGGATGCGTTGCAGGAGATGAAGGTGCTGACGGCGAACTCGCCGGCGGACTACGGCAATGTGAACGGCGCGGGCGTGGTGAGCGTGCTCAAGACCGGTACCAACAGCTTCCACGGTTCGGCCTACGGCTACGTGCAGGACTACCGGTTGAACGCCAACTCGTGGCAGAACAATAACCAGACGCCGCACATCAAGATCAATCCGTTCTCGCAGGACCAGTTCGGCGGCACGCTGGGCGGACCTATTGTGCGCGATAAGCTGTTCTTCTTCGTCGATTATCTGGGATCTCGCTATCACAGGGGCGGTGTGGGATCGGCAAGCGTATTTACGCAAGCCATGCGCAATGGGGACTTCTCCGTTCTGCTGCAAGGGGAAAATCCGATTCAACTGTACGACGCGCTCAACAACTTTGCTCCGTACACAGGAGACACAGGGATACCGATTGTCAATCCTGTCGCGAAATTCCTGTTTGCCAATTCCAAGCTGTATCCGCTGCCCAACGCAACGCCGACGGATGGAATTGTGAACAGCAACTATCAGGCGCCAACGCATCAGTTCAAGGCCAACAACCAGGGCGACATCAAGATCGAGTACGACCCGCGCACGGCGGACCGGTTTACCGGCTTTTATTCGATGTCCACAGCCTACGATGGGTCGAACCCTGTGCTGGCTATCAGCTTCAACGGAGTGAATCTGTATCCGACGAAGCTGTTCGGCGTGAACTGGGTGCATACGTTCTCGCCTGCTCTGATTAACTCTGCGCGCATCGGGTTTACGCGCACGGTCTGGGCGCAGAATTTTCCGATTGACCCGACCGGCGAGTTTGGCAACTCTGGGAACTCCAAGGTGGGGATCAGCTTTCCGAATCAGGCGTATGCCGGATTTTCCTACCAGAGTATCGGCGGGGGCATCTTCGCGGGCGGCAATCCGGTTTATGGCGGCGGCCTGATTGACAACACGTACAGCTATATCGACAACCTGACCTGGCAGCGGGGCCGTCACCTGCTGAGCATCGGCGCGCAGGCGATGCGGTATCAGAACAACTATCCGACCGCGAATAACAATGGATACCTAGGCTCGCTCAGCTATAACGGCAACTACACCAAGAGCCCCAACGACGCCGACTCCGGTTACGGCGGCGCGGACTTCCTGCTGGACCGTGTGAGTTCTGTGGCCGCGACACTGGCCAGCGTGAATGTGGGGCAGCGCCAGTGGCGGATTGCCGGCTTCATCAACGACGACTTCAAGATGCTGCCTACGCTGACGCTGAACTTCGGCGTTCGCTATGAGTTCGATGAACCGTGGGTGGAGTCGAACAACAAGACAGGAAACATCGACGAGGCCACCGGCCAGGTGCTGTACGCGCACGCTGTTCCTGCCGGAGCGCCTGCGGGGTCGGGGCTGTGCAGCAATCGCGGCTGCTACGACAACAACTATCGCCAGATGATGCCGCGTCTCGGATTTGCGTACCAGGCAACGCCCAGGTGGGTGTTGCGCGGCGGCTATGGCGCGACCAGCTTCTTTGAAGGCAACTCGTCCAATCAGCGGTTGACGTCGATTACACCCTTCATTCAGGCGATCAATGTGAACCTGACGCAGCCGACGCTGACTGATGTTCCCACTCCCCTGAAGGCGGAGACGGCGTTTCAGTCTCCCAGCAGCAATGGCGGCACGTTCAATGTTTATCCAAAGAACATGCAGCCTGCGTATGTGCAGGAGTGGAACCTGACGACGGAGTATGCGCTGTCGAACACGCTGTCGCTTCAGGTGGGGTACCTGGGAGAGAAGGGCGACCACATCGAGGACTACGGCAACCTGAATCAGTATCGCGTCAACGGCGATCCGACCTCGGCGCCGTACTACAACAACAAGTACATCGGTGTGGATTCGGCGCTGGGCATCGGGTCGAATTCGCTGCTCGTGACCGAGTCGCGGGCGATGATGAACTACAACGCGCTTCAGGCGATTCTGCGGCAGAGGCTGAGCCACGGAGTCGAGTACACGCTGAACTATACCTACGGCAAGGCGATGACGAATAGCCTGGGCAACTATGGGTTGCTGGTCAACGGCTTCAGCGGCGCGTTCCAGAACTACTACGACAGCGGGGCGGACTACGGCCCGGCAGGCTATGACGTGACGCATAATGTCTCGGGCAATGTGGTCTACGCGCTGCCTGTGGGGCGCGGTCAGGAGTACCTGAACGGCGTCAATCAACTGGTGGATGAGGTTGTCGGCGGATGGCGGTTTGCCGCGAGTGGCGTGGCCTATTCGGGCTTTTCGGAGACGCTGACGACGGGCGTCAACAACAACTCGAATAGCTACGGCAGCGTGCGGCCGAATCAGTACCGGAGACTGAAGATCGTCAACCGTTCGATCTACAACTGGTTTGGAACCGACCCGTCTGCGCAGCCATGCACGACGCCAGGTGTGGACAACGGAGTCTGCGCCTTTGGCGCACCGGCAAACAACACGTTCGGCAATTCCCGGAACGGCGCTGTTCGCGGCCCGGGATACCTGAATGTAGACCTGTCGGCGATGAAGGACTTTCACCTTATCGGCGAGCATTCGGTCGGGTTCCGGTTCGACGCCTTCAATGCGTTCAACATTGTGAGTTACGGCAATCCGGACACGGGCATCAACGATACGGGCTTCGGCCAGATCGCGCAGCAGAACTCGATTCGGTCAACCGAACGGCACCTGCAATTCTCGGCGCACTACAGATTCTAGTTCTGCGTCTGGACCAACCAATTATTTTTCCGTACCGATTGCGCAGGGCCCCGGCTCTGCGCAATCCTTTGTAAGGTGCATGATTTTCAAGAGACCTGTTCGATGAGGAGCAACCGTTGGCGTTTTATCTCGGCGTAGATGCTGGAGGCACCAAGACACAGTACGTTTTGGCGGACGAACATAAGGAATTGGCGCGCGTACAGGGTGGCACCATCAAACGGATGCGCGCGGACGCGGCGGCGACGACGCGCAATCTGGAGAAGGCGCTTGCTGAGCTGACTTCGCTGGCGGGCGTCCCGATGCAGTCGGTGACGCGGACGTGCATTGGCGCGGCCGGCATTACGGTGCCGCTCGTCACCGACTGGATGCGCGAGGCATTCGGCGAGCGCGTGGGCGGCTCGCTGGTTCTGGTTGGCGATGTTGAGATTGCACTGGACGCGGCGTTTTACGGTGGTCCGGGAGTGCTGGTGCTGGCCGGGACAGGCTCGAATGTGGCGGGACGATCTCCTCTGGGCAAGCTGACGACTGCGGGCGGATGGGGGCCGATGCTCGCTGATCAGGGATCGGGGCATCGCATTGGGTATCAGGCGCTGCGCGATGCGTTTCTTGCGCGGGATGAAGGTCGGCCGACGGAGCTGATGGCTGCGATTTTGAAGCTGTGGGACTTGCCCGATGTTGAAGGGTTGATTGCCTACGCCAACAGGATTCCTGCGCCGGACTTCAGCAGGCTTGCGCCGGTGGTCGTTTCGTGCGCGGAGCAGGGCGATCCGGTTGCCGAGGGTGTTCTGCGGCGTGAGGCGGAGGAGCTTGCGCATCTGGTTCATCTGGTGATTGAGCGACTGCGGCGCGATGCTCCGGGGGCTGATTGGCTTCCGCGGATTGCTTTTACGGGCAGCATCCTCGAACGTGTTCTCGCTGTGCGTGAAGGCATTGTCGAGGTGTTGAAGCGGGATCTGCCGTCGCTGGAAACTCTGCCCGGGGTGGTCGATCCGGTCCTTGGCGCGCTGTGGCGCGCTCGCAGTGATGCATCATGCTAACCAAGGAGTATGGCTCGATGTGGAAAGAAATTGTCGGTAAGGCTGCACTTGCGGCTGCTTTGGCTTGCGGCGTGTCGCCGCTCATCTGTGCGCAGAATTTTCCGGACATCAAGCCGACGGCGCAGCAGACCGCGTGGCAGGACCTGGAGTTCGGCGTCATCATCCACTTTGGCACGAATACGTTTCTGAACCGCGAGTGGGGCGACGGCACGGCGGACCCGTCGGTCTTCAATCCGAAGCAGTTCGATCCGGACCAGTGGATGGAGGCGATCAAGGCTTCGGGTGCGCGGTACGTCGTGATGGTGGCCAAGCACCACGACGGCTTCTGCCTGTGGCCGACGGAGCAGACGAGTTACAGCGTGAAGAGCAGTCCGTGGAAGGACGGCAAGGGCGACGTGGTTGGCGAGGTTTCGGCTGCGGCGCGTCGTCACGGGCTGAAGTTTGGTGTGTATCTTTCGCCGTGGGACAGGCACGAGCCGAAGTACAAGGACTCGGCTGCTTACGACGAGTACTACAACGCGGAGTTGACGGAGCTGGCGACGCGCTACGGCGACCTGGTCGAGTTCTGGCTCGACGGAGCGGGCAGCGGCGGGCATGTTTACAACTTTCCGAAGATCATCGAGACGCTGCGCACCTACCAGCCGAACACGATTGTCTTTGCTGATGTGGGGCTGTTTGAGTACGGCGACGCTCGGTGGGTGGGCAATGAGGCCGGGAAGATTGATTACGAGAACTGGAATGTGATCGACAGGCACGGCTATCTGCGGTGGCGGCCGGTGGAGGCGGACACTCCGCTGCACAAGCTGCACTGGTTCTGGCATCCGAACGATACGGCTTCGCTCAAGAGCGTGAGCGAGCTGGTGGATGATTATGAGAATACGGTGGGGCGCGGCGGGCAGTGGATGCTTGGCGTCGCTCCGGACGACCGGGGCCTGCTGCCGGATGCGGATGTGGCGCGGCTGAAGGAGCTGGGTGCGGCGATTCGGGCGCGGTACTCAGATAATTTGCTGCGTGGGCATCTCTTCGGGGATGAGAATACCGAGGCGGCGCTCGATGGGGACGAGGCGACGTTCTGGAGTGCTCCGGCGGCGGCGGCTTCGTCGGTGATGGAGGTGCGGATGCCTCGTCCGATCACCTTCAACAGCGCGATGATGATGGAGTGGCTGAACGATGGGCAGGCTGTTCAGCGGTACCGCATCGAGGCGTGGGAGGGCGGGGCGTGGAAGACGGTGGACTCGGGTGAGGCGATTGGTCACAGGAAGATGGATCACTTTGCTCCGGTGACGGCGGAGCGGGTGCGGCTGCATATTCTGTCGAGCGTGGGGACGGCGCGGATTCGGGAGTTTCAGCTCTTCCGGCTGCCTTGACCCCCCTCCCCCTATTAAGTACTCAAATTCCTTTGAACAAAGGACTTAGGTCTGGACTATCTGCGCACGTTCTGGGCCAAAGTCTATGGAAGGCCCGGCGGGTGCCGGGCCTTTTTTACTCTCTGTTTTAAGTATAGCGGGTTGGTGAAACTCGCCCGCCAGTTTTGGGGTGTTTTTGGGGTTTTTCCCACCGTGCGGAGGGTGTTCGTTCCCACCCTTCGCGATGAAGCTGCGAAGGATGGGGCACCCGGTGTTCGTGGCGGTGAGAAAAGCAGATTCCTTCGCTTCGCTGCGGAATGGAAATACAAAAGGGCTGCGGAATGGAAATACAAAAGGGTTGCGGAGTGGAAATGCTATGGGGCGGTGGGTGACTTGGGTGGCTCCGGGGATTTTGGGTCGGCGGTGCGCTTTTTGCGTTTTACCGGAGGGGCGGCGTTGGGTGGGCGCTGCTTGCCGTTGCCGTTTCGCTTGCGGTCGGGGGTTTCGACGACGGCACGCATCCAGTAGTTGCCATCGGAGTCTACCTCGATGCCGTGGACCTCGCGCTCGAAGCCGGGGAACCGCTTGCCGAACTCTTCGGTGGCGAGGATGAGGCGGATGACGGGGCTGTCGGCGGCACCGAGCCGCTCGCCGGGCATGCACATGGGGATGCCGGGGGGGTAGGGAACCAGCATGACTGCTCCGATGCGGCCGGGCATCTCGGTGAAGCGGACCTTTTCCGTCTCGTTGCGGAGGAGTTTTTGATACGTCTGCGCGGGGGTGAGGACTGGGTCGAAGTCTTCGTCGCAGGCGTCGCCGACGAGCGTGGGCAGGTTCAGCTCGATCATGGCGGCGTGCATCTGGTCGGAGAGTTCCTTGAGCGTGACGTTGCGGTAGCGCGCGGGATATTTGGCGACGAGCTCGGGCAGAGCTTCTTCGAGTGGAGCTTCGCTGTCGTAGAGGCGCTTGAACTCGAAGAGGTTTTCGAGCAGGCTGCCCCACTTGCCCTTGGAGGTGCCGACGGAGAAGAGGACGAGGACGGTGTAGTCGCCGGTGCGGGCGATCTCGACGCGGCGGGAGTCGAGGAACTCGGTGAGGATGGCGGCGGGGATGCCCCAGTCGGCGACCTTGCCCTGGGCGTTGACGCCGGGCATGAGGATGGTGACTTTGGTGGGGTCCAACATGCAGTAGTCGTCGGCGATGTCGTCGTCCTGAAAGCCGTGCCAGTCTTCGCCGGGTTTGAGCGCCCAGCAGCTTGAGCTGGTGGCGAGCAGGTCGTCGTGTGCTTCCTCGAAGAGGTGGGTGGCGCCGTCGGCGGGATCAGTGACCTGCTCGGGCTGGAAGAGGCGGAAGAACCAGCCGTCGCCGTCGCCGGAGGTGCGCAGGCGGTGCGCGACCGAGGACATGGCCTTGCGGAAGCTGATGGCGTCCTGAATGGTCTCGTCCATGAGGGTGGGGCCGGCCGGCTCGTCCATCATGGCGGCGGCCACGTCGAGCGAGGCGATGAGCGGATAGAACGGCGAGGTGGTGCCGTGCATCATGAAGGATTCGTTGAACTGGTCGAACTCGAGGGGGGCGCGGGGGCTGAGCGTGATGGCGACCATCGATCCCATCGAGAAGGCGGCGAGCATCTTGTGCGTGGATTGCACGGAGAAGATGGTGGGGCGCTCGGGCATGTCGTCGGGCACGTCCATGGCGAAGCGGCCGCGATAAATTTTGTGGAACTTGGCGTAGGCGTACCAGGCTTCGTCGAAGTGGACGCGCGGGACGGATTTGGAGAGTTCCTCGACGACGCGGTTCACGTCGTAACAGAGACCGTCGTAGGTGGAGTTGGTGACGACGGCGTAGGTGGGGTTCTGGTTGGCAATGCCTTTGGTGAGTGGGCTTTTGTCGATGAGGCCGCGGATGAAGTCGGGCGCGAACCGCTTGATGGGGACGAGGCCGATCATGCCGTAGCCGTTGCGCGTGGGCTTCATGTAGACGGGGCGCGCGCCGGTGACGGTGAGCGAGTGGCAGATGGATTTGTGGCAGTTGGCGTCGGCGAGGACGATGTCGTCCTGGGCGATGACGCCGTGGCCGACGATCTGGTTCGACGTGGAGGAGCCGCCAAGGACGAAGAAGGTCCAGTCCGCACCGAAGATGCGCGCGGCGTTGCGCTCGGATTCGCCGGGAGGTCCGAGATGGTCGAGCCAGGAGCCGAGCTGCGAGGTGGAGATGCCGAGGTCGGAACGCAGGAGGTTTTCGCCGAAGAAACGCTGGAACTCCATGCCGACGGGATGCTTGAGGTAGGCGACGCCGCCCATGTGGCCGGGCGCGTCCCACGAGTACGCGCCCTGGTCGGTGTACTTTTTCAGCTCGCGGAAGTAGGGCGGGAGGAGTTGCTCGTGGTACCGCTCGACGGCGAAGTCCACGCGGTTGGCGATGAAGGCGGGCGTGTCGCCGAAGAGGTGGATGTACTCGTGGACCTGCTTGACGACTTCGAGGGGAAGCTCGCTGACGAGGGTGCGGTCGGCGATGAGGAAGATGGGGATTTTCTTGTTGCGATGGCGGACGGCGCGGAGGACTTTGAGCGCGGCGCGCTCGTCGAACTGGCCCTCGCCTTCGAGGTCCCAGTCGAGCAGGACGGCGGAGTAGGATGGGTCCGATGTGACCAGCGAGAGGCCGTCTTCGGGCGTGGAGGTGCGGACGACCTCGTAGCCTTCTTCTCCAATAGCTTCCACCAGCCGTTCCATGGCGCGGTCGGAGACGGAATCCGTGCCGCCGACCTCGCTTGCAATCAGTAAAACCCAACGCCCTTCGCTCATCCCACCTCGCTCACTTCCGGTTCTATGTTACAGGCATTCGGCGGTGGATATGTCTGTGCGAAAACGGGGGGAATTTTGCCCACAGTGACGGCCGTCTGCCAGGCGGTGCGAGAATGTTCGGAAGGTGAATGGGTCGAGCGGAAGGGAGATGCGATGTTACGGCGAATGGTGTTGGTGGCTCTCGTGATTGCGACTTCTGGAGCGATGGGACAGTCCCCGGTTCCTCGGCCTGCGAAGACATTTGAAGTGGCGACGATCAAGCCGGTAGACCCGGGCGCGAAGGCGGCGCGGTTCATTGTGATGCAGGGACCGCATCGGTTCGTCGAGAAGAATTACACGCTGAAGCTGTTGATTGCGGCTGCGTATGATCTGAATCCGCGGACGATTTCAGGCGGGCCGGGATGGGTGGATTCGGACCACTACGACATTCTTGCCGAGACTCCCGGCGATACGCGGCCTACGCACGAGGAACAGATGACGATGCTTCGCGGGCTTTTGGCTGATCGATTTCAGCTTGCGTTTCATCGGGAGCAGAAGGAGTTCTCGATCTATGAGCTTGAGGTTGCGAAGGGCGGGGCGAAGCTGAAGCAGAGTACGGCGGCTGCGGATGTGGCTCCGGCGCTGATCAGCGTGGTGTATCCGCAGCATATTACGCTGCCGGCGCGGAATGCGACGATGGGGGATTTCGTTTCGCTGCTACAGCGGGCCGTGCTCGACCGTCCGGTAGTGGACAAGACCGGGCTCTCGGGAAGATTTGATTTTGACCTGACGTGGGCGCCGGATGAGTCGCAGTTCGGCGGGGAGGTCCCTGCTGCTCCTGCCGATGCTTCCAGCGCGCCTTTTTTTACTGCGATTCGGGAGCAGCTCGGCTTGAGGCTGGTGGCGACGAAGGGGCCGGTTGAGGCGCTGGTGATCGATAAGGCGGAGCGGCCTTCGGCGAACTGAGTCTGGGTGTGTAGCGGTCTATAGAGCGGGTCTTTGGCCCTCGAAGGTAGCGTCTCCACATGGCGATGGTGTCGGGAATCTGAAGCCTCTTGAATTTGCTGGGATTTTCGCAGGGCTAAAGCCCTGCGCTCCCACCGAAGAGCACAAAGCGTGCATTTTTCCGCAGCCTGTGAAGTCGCTCCCCTTCAAGACCAGAACTTACTCTGGCGCGAGAAAAAATACGGGATGGTAGTCTCAAGCCGTGGCTGATTCCAAACTACAGATTCAAGAGCATGTTTCGCTTGGCCCCTTCACTACGTTTCGGATTGGGGGGCCGGCGCGGTTTTTTGCGGAGGTGCGGTCGGAGGGTGAGCTGGTGGAGGCGGTTCGGTTTGCGTCCGTGCGCGGGCTGCGGATGTTTGTGCTTGGCGGGGGGAGCAACCTGCTGGTGGGCGACTCGGGGTTCGATGGTTTGGTGATTCGCATGGCTCTGGATGGCCCGGCGCAGGTTGTTTCGAGCGGCGAGGCGGTGGGGTACACGGTTGCTGCCGGGGTGGATTGGAACAGCTTTGTGCGTGAGGTGTGCGAGCAAGGAATCAGCGGGGTGGAGTGTCTGGCGGGGATCCCGGGGCTGGTGGGCGGGACGCCGATCCAGAATGTGGGGGCGTATGGGCAGGAGGTTGCGAGCACGATCGTCGCGGTGCGGGCGCTTGATTTATCGGCCGGCGAGTTCGTGGTGCTCTCGCGCGAGCAGTGCGGGTTCAGCTATCGGCGCAGCATCTTCAATACGACGCATCGCGGGCGGTACGTGGTGACGGGGGTGACGTTCCAGTTTGATCGTGGAGTGCTGCCGAATCTGAGTTATGCGGACCTGAAGCGGCACTTCGCTGGGCGCGATGGAGTGCCTTCTCCGATGGATGTGTACGACGCGGTGCGGGAGATTCGGCATGGCAAGGGCATGTTGATTGTGGAGGGCGAGGCGGATTGCCGGAGCGCGGGGTCGTTTTTTAAGAACCCTGTGGTGGCGGATTCGGTTCTGGCCGGAATTGCGGCTGGGCTTGCGGTTTCAACGGAGACGATTCCGCACTGGCCTGCCGGGGCGGGGCAGGTGAAGCTGGCGGCTGCGTGGCTGCTGGAGAAGGCCGGTTTTCCGAAGGGGTTTGCGATGGGGCGGGCGGGGATTTCGTCGCGGCATACGCTGGCGCTGATCAATCGCGGTGGCGCGACGGCGGCGGATATTGAGGACCTGCGCGATGTGATTGTGAGGACGGTCCGCGAGCGGTTTGGTGTGGAGCTGGAGCAGGAGCCGGTTGTGGTGGGGTGAGGTTCTGCAGTCCCATGCTTCGGAAACGGTGCGAAGGATGGGGCGCTGGCTGGGTAGGGCTCGTGCTTTCCCACCCTTCGCGATGAAGCTGCGAAGGATGGGGCACCCGGCTATGGATGGCTGGTTGGGAAGACAAAAGCAGATTCCTCCGCTTCGCTGCGGAATGGAAATGCAAAAAGCTGTGGAATGGAAATGCAAAGGTGGGCGCGGAAATGCAGGGGCAGGTCAGCCGCGGAGTTGGGTCATCAGGCGCCGGCGTTCTTCGGCGAGTACCGACGCGACGGGGCCTTGCTGCGCGACGCGGCCTTCGGCCAGTTTGATGACCTCTGCGCCAAGCTGAAATGCTTCGCCAACGTCGTGCGTGACCGAGAGTACGGGGACGTTGCATTCGCCGAGCCACGCGCGCAGTTCGGCGAGCAGGTCGTCGCGCAGCGCGGCGTCGAGGCCGGAGAAGGGCTCGTCGAGCAGCAGCAGCGCCTTGCCGTTGCCGCCGAACGTCTCAGCGGAGACGAGGGCCCTGGCGACGGAGGCGCGCTGGCGTTCGCCTCCGCTCAACTCGCCGGGCATACGGGCGGCGAGGTGCTGGATGCGAAACAGCGTCATCGCGCGTTCGGCGACGTCCATCGCGTTGGCGTGGCCGGCAACCGGGCCGCTGCCGTAGGCGATGTTGCGCCGCACAGTCATGTGGGGAAACAGTCGGGCCGTCTGGGCCGCGCTGCGGATGGGCCGCTGGTGCGCGGGGAGGAAGACGCCCGTGGCGCGATCGACGAGCACTGTGCCGCTTCGCTCAATCGATCCGGCATCGGGTCGCACGAATCCGGCGATGGCGCGGAGCACGGTGGTCTTGCCGCTGCCTGAAGGGCCGAAGAGTACGGTCCACGGCTTCGTCAGGTCGAAGGCAACGTCGAGCGAGAGGCTGCCGACGCGATGACGGATGTTGACGCTGAACAGGCTGGCGGGCTGATTAGCGGACAACGTCCACCTGCCTTCCGTCGGTTCTGCGCACGCTGGGCAGAAGATAGATGACGACGAGAGCGGTGAGTGAGACGACGAGCAGCAGCAGCGCGGTGCGGTTGGCGGCGGCGTAGTTGAAGTCCTGCACCTGGTCGTAGAGCGAGATGGAGAGCGTGCGGGTGGCGCCGGGAATGTTGCCGCCGATCATGAGCACGACGCCGAACTCGCCGACCGTGTGGGTGAAGGCGAGCACGGCGCTGGTGAGCAGGGAGGCGCGCGAGAGCGGCATGACGACGCTCCAGAAAGTCCGCCAGGGGGAGGCGCCGAGGCCGGCTGAGGCTTCAACATAGCCTGTGTCCACGGATGAGAATCCCGCGACGAGCGGCTGCACCGCGAACGGCAGGCTGTAGAGCACCGAGCCGATGAGCAGGCCGGTGAAGCTGAAGGAGAGCGGGTGTCCGAAGATGCGGATGAGCATTCGACCTGGGGCGGTGAGCGGGCCCAGCGCGATGAGCAGGTAGTAGCCCAGCACGGTGGGCGGCAGCACCAGCGGCAGCGCGACGATGGCTTGCACGAGCGCGCGGGGGGCGCTGTGGCCGCGCGTGATCCACCAGGCAAGAGGAAGTGCGGCCACGAGCAGGATCGCCGTGGTCGCTACTGCGAGCTGGAGGGTCAGCCAGAGGGCCTGGAAGTCCATACTCGGCCAGTCTATTTCAAGTGGTGGAGGTTGAGTGTGGGTGGTGGCTGGGTAGGGACTGTGCCTTCCCACCCGGGCGTTGTTGATGGGTGAAGGAAAAGCAGATTCCTCCGCTTCGCTGCGGAATGGAAATGCAAAAGGGCTGCGGAATGGAAATGCAACGGGGTGCGGGATGGAAGTGCAAGAAGCTACGAATGGAAATGCAACGGGGGGTGCGGAATGGAAATGCAGGAAGCTACGGAATGGAAATGCAAAAGGGGTGCGGAATGGAAATGCAGGAAGTGGAGCCTACTGCACGGGGGTGAGGCCGAAGGTGTGGAGTTGGTTTTGCACGGCGGGAGTGAGGAGCCAGTTGAGGAAGGCGTGGGCCTCGGCTTTGTGTGGAGATTTTGTCATGACGACGGCGCACTGGCGAAGCTCGGGATAGGCATACGTGGGGACGAGGACGTAGGTGCCGAGTTGGCGGAAGTGCGGCGTGCTGGCGACCGTAAGCGAGATGAGGCCGAGCTGTGCGTTGCCGGATTCGACGAACTGCGCGGTCTGGGCGATGTTTTCGGCGACGACGAGGTGCGGGGCGACTTTGTCGTAGAGGCGGAGCCAGCGGAGCGCGCTGATGGCGGCGCGGCCGTAGGGAGCGTGCTCGGCGTTGGCGACGGCGATGCGCGTGACGCGCGGGTCGGTGAGGCGGTCCATGCTGAGGGGCTGGAGCGGCGAGTCTTTGCGTGCCCAGAGGACCAGCGCGCCTTTGGCGTAGGGGGTGGGGCTGTGCGTGTCGGCCAGGTTGGCGGCGACGACCTTTTCGGGGAAGGTGAAGTCGGCGGCGAGGAAGAGATCCATGGGCGCGCCGTTGAGGATCTGCGTGGTCAGGGTGGCGGAGGAGCCGTAACTGGCCTCGATCTTCACGCCGGTTTTCTTTTCGTATTCGGCGGCGAGTGCGGGCATGACGGGTTGGAGGTCGGCGGCGGCAGCGACATGGAGCGTGGTTTGCGCCTGTGCGAGGGCTGGGCTGAACAGCGTGGTCACGATTGCCAGAATGAGAATGAGCACGGCCATCTTTGGAGTACCTCACTCTTTACGTTACCCTAGAGGGACACAATGAACGTTCGGACCCATCATCTGAGATGCACCGAGTGCGGCACCGTGATTACGGGCGATGCCGTGAACAGCATATTCCGCTGCCCGCAGTGCAATGGACTTTATGACGTGATCTATCCGTGGTCGGAGGCTGTGGCGCGGCCCGCTGCCGGGCCGGAGCACAACCTGCCCAATCCGAGCGCGCTGAGGTGGCTGTGGCAGGAGCGGCGCACCTCGACGCTGCCGGTGGACCAGTCGGGCGTGTGGCGGTTCCGCGACCTGCTGCCGATTGTGAGCGCGCCGGAAAACGTGGTGACACTGCGCGAGGGCAACACGCCTTTGTATGACATGCCGCGCTGCGCGAAGGCCGCGGGAGTGGACTGGCTGCTGGCCAAGCATCAGGGGATGAACCCGACTGGCTCGTTCAAGGACACGGGCATGACGGCGGCGCTTTCGGTGGCGGCGGACCGCGGATTCGAGTGGGTGGCGTGCGCCTCGACGGGGAACACATCCGCCGCGATGGCTGCGTATGCGGCGCGGGCCGGGCTGCGCTCGATTGTGTTTATCCCCGAGGGCAAGATTGCCTGGGGCAAGCTGTCGCAGTCGATGGACTACGGCGCGCTGACGATCCAGTTGAAGACGGATTTTGATGGCTGCGTGCGGATTCTGACCGAGCTGGTGACGCGCTTCCCGATCTATCTGCTGAACTCGGTGAATCCGTACCGGCTGGAAGGGCAGAAGACGCCCGCGTTCGAGATGATGGAGCAGTTGGACTGGCAGGTGCCGGACCATATTATTGTGCCGGGTGGGAACCTGGCGAACTCGTCGGCGCTGGGCAAGGGCTTTATGGAGATGCGGCATCTGGGGATGATTCCGCGAGCGCCGAAGGTGAGCGTGATTCAGGCTGAGGGCGCGAACCCGCTTTATCGCTGGTTTACGGACTCGAACCGGCTGATGCGGCCGATGACGGCGGAGACGCGCGCGACGGCGATTCGGATTGGCAATCCGGCCTCGTGGCGCAAGGCTGCGAATGTAATCGACGCGCTGGGTGGATGGTGCGAGCAGGTTTCGGAGCAGGAGATTGCGCTGGCCAAGGCGCAGATTGGCGCGGAGGGCGTGGGGTGCGAGCCTGCTTCGGCGGTGACGTATGCGGGCTTGAAGAAGCTGGTTGCGCTGGGCAAGGTCCAGCGCGAGGAGCGCGTGGTGCTGGTGCTGACTGGACACACGCTGAAGGACTCGAACTACACGATTGACTACCATCGCGGCGAGTTGTTGACGGAGGCGGAGAATGCGCAGATCTCTCCGGCGGACCTGGCGCTGCACGCGGGCCTGCGCAAGCCGCCCGTGGTGCTGGAGCCCGACACGGATACGGTGATGCGCACGTTGGAATCGCACATGAAGCAGGCACAGCCCGCATGACGGCGCAGGCAAAGCCGCTGCATCTGCGTTTGCCTGCGACCTCAGCCAATCTGGGGCCGGGGTTCGATGCACTGGGGCTGGCGATGGGGCTTTACCTGACCGTTGATGCGACGGTTTCGAGCGAATTTCACATCAAGGCGAGCGGACGCAATGCCGACCAGTGCGCACACTTGAAGAACAACCTGATTCTGCGTACCTATGACGAGGTGCTGACGGCGGCGGGCAGGGAGTCGATTCCTTACATCAGTCTCGATATTCACAACGAGATTCCGCTGGGGATGGGTTGCGGTTCGAGCGCGGCGGCGCTGGTGGCCGGGGTGATGCTGGCGAACCACTTCGGGCACCTGAACTGGACCCGGCAGCAGATTCTGGAAGAGGCTTGTCGGCGTGAGGGGCATCCGGATAACGTAGCGGCGTGCGTGTTGGGCGGGATGACGGCTTCGGCTATGCATGGACGTCATGTGGTTACAGCGACATGCGGGGAAAACCTGAAGTGGAACCTTTTGTTGGCGATGCCTTCGGCCAGTCTGGCAACGGAGAAAGCGCGTGCGCTGCTGCCGGGTGTGTACAGCCGGGCGGATGCGGTGGCGAATATCCAGAATACGGCGTTGCTGGTGGCGGCCTTTGCGCAGGACCGGCCTGATTTGCTGAAGACGGCCATGCAGGACCGCATCCACCAGCCTTACCGGATGGATGCCTGTCCGCTACTGAAGTTGCTGCTGCCACTTGCGGAGCACCAACCGGGCGTGCTGGGGGTGGCGCTGAGCGGGGCGGGACCTTCGGTGCTGGTGATTGCCGGAGATGACGATGCGGCGGCTAAACTGCCTGGAATCATTCGTCAGGTGGCCAATGATCCGGGGCTGGAAGTGGTCCAAACGACGATTGCTCAAGCATCACTTCAGGTCTAAGTGGATGCCTGCTGCGGGCAAGGCCAGCAGGTGCCGGAGATGACAACAAAGTAACTTCCAGTATTTGTTACCTAAGATTCCTTTACGAATGGACGAAACCCCCGTACCTTATGCGTGTGGGCAGTTCTGGGGAGGGCTGCTACGCCGCCCGTTGACCTCTTTCGATAGAGGTCCGGGCGTTTGCCTTTTAAGGAAGATGTGAAGGTCCGTGCGAAAAAGGCCCATCCGTCAGCATGTGCAGAAAGGCCCGGGGGGGGGGCTAAAGCCCCTTGAATTTGCTGGGATTTTCGCAGGGCTAAAGCCCTGCGCTCCCACCGAAAAGCACAAAGCGTGCATTTTTCCGCAGCCTGTATTTTGCTGGGTTTTCGCAGGGCTAAAGCCCTCAGGCTCCCGCCGAAAAGCACGTAGATCGAGTTTTCCGCAGCCTGTGAAGTCGGGGCCTTTCAAAACAGGGGCTTGTTCAGGGCTTGCTTAGGTGAACTTTTTCTGTTCTGAAACCGAAGAGGCGGTTTTGCATCTATTATGGTGAAGGTTGCCGGGCCCCGCACGGGTGCTACGGGGCGAAAGCAAGTGGGAGGAATGAATGGCAGGACAGTTTGTCACCGATGTAAACGATGCAAATTTTGAGAAGGACGTGCTCCAGTCGGCGGAGCCAGTGCTGGTGGATTTCTGGGCTGCGTGGTGCGGTCCGTGCCGCGCGCTGGCGCCGGTTGTAGACGAGGTTGCCTCGCAGTATCAGGGCAAGCTCAAGGTCATGAAGATGGATGTGGACGCGAATACCGCCACGCCGATGCGCTATGGCATTCGCGGCATTCCGGCGCTGCTGCTCTTCAAGGGCGGCAAGGTGGCCGAGCAGATCGTCGGCTATGTGCCCAAGGACACCATCGACAAATCGGTGATTAAAGTTCTCGCTTAGTGAAGTGAAGCGATGACGGCCCGGCGAAGCTGCCGGGCCGTTGTTGTGTGCAGGCCGACGTACAGGCATCAGCGGGAGAGAGCAAATACAGGGGTCTCTCCACTGCGGCGGCCAAAGCGCCGCCTCCGGTCGAGATGACGTTCTTTGGCGGGACGGGCCAGTGTGCTTCATCGCTTGCGGCTGTACTGCCGTTTACACTTGCAGTCATGTCCGAATGGGTATTCTTCCGCGTGATCATGGTGGCCTTTTTTATTCTGGCCAACAGCTTCTTTGTCGCGGCGGAGTTCGCCATTGTGAGCGTGCGGGAGACGCGGGTGCAACAGTTGATTGCGGCCGGGCGTCCGGGAGCGCGGACTGTTCTGCAACTGAAGCACGCAATCGATGATTTTCTTCCCGCGGTACAGCTTGGGGTGACGCTGGCGGCCCTGGCGCTGGGCTGGATTGGCGAGCCTGCGTTGGCGCAGGTCATCCTTCAGATTGGGCAAAGCTGGCTTTATGCGCTGCCCCCGCACGCGATGGTCTATGCCCACACGATTGCGGTCATCATTGCGTTTGCGCTGATTACGTATTTCGAGGTGCTGCTGGGCGAGTTGGTTCCCAAGGCGCTGGCGCTCCAGCGAACGGAGCGTATCGCGCTGGCGGTGGCCGCGCCGATGGACGTTTTCATTCGCATGACGCGGCCTGTCATTTCGCTGATGAACGCTTCGGCGGCGCAGGTGCTCAGGCTGTTTCGCGCGCCGCTGCGCGGCGAGGGCGCGGTGCATTCTCCGCAGGAGCTGAAGCTGATTGCAACAGCCACGCGGCGCATGGGGTTGCTGCCGGTGTTTCAGGAGGAGATCATTCATCGCGCGATTGAGCTGAACCACGTGACGGTGCGCGAGATTATGACGCCGCGCGGCAAGATATTCTCGCTGCCTGCTGACCTCTCGCTGGAACGCGCCAGCGCGCGCATTGTGGAGGAGCAGCACTCGCGCGTGCCGGTGTACGACCCGGCAGGCGGGCCGGAGAGGATTATCGGCATCGTCTACTCGAAAGACATCTCGCGGCTCATGCACTTCCGCAGCGTGGCGCTCGCGCTGGGCGGCAAGGGAGACTCGGGGTTGACGCTGCGGCAGGTGATGCGCGAGTTGACGGTGGTGCCCGAGACCAAGTCGGCGATGGAGCTGCTGCAGGAGTTTCAGGAGCGGCGGCGGCATATTGCGATTGTGGTCGATGAGTTCGGCACGACGGTTGGGCTGGTCACTGCCGAAGACGCGCTGGAGCAGATTGTGGGCGAGATGGAAGATGAGTTCGATATTGCGAAGGCATCGCTGCTGAGGACTGCCGGGGCGATGTCGCTGGAGGGCACGACGACGCTGCGCGATCTGGGCACGCAGCTTCATTGGAGCTTCCCGCGCGAGACGGGTGTGGAGACGCTGGCAGGGTTCCTGATGGCGCAGATGGGGCGCATTCCCGAGGTGGGCCAGTCGATCGAGTACAGCGGACGACGCTACACCGTGGCCGAGATGGCGGGACGGCGCATCAGCCGCGTGAATGTGGAAGATATGCCGGTGCCGAAGGCGCTTTCGGCCACTGCGGCAAACGACAGGGGGGCGAGCGCATGAGTACGCTTCAGACGATGCCCGTCTCTCCGTTGCGAGCGCGCAAGATGCTCAAGCTCTGGTCGCCTGTGCGCCGCGTCTTGCTGACGCTGCCCGTGATCTGGGTGGTGGTCACGATTGTGTTTTTGCTGATTCACATTGTGCCGGGCGACCCGATTGTGCAGATGCTGGGCGAGGGCGCAACGGCTACGGACGTCTCGGCGCTGCGCCACGCTTATGGATTCGACCAGCCGCTCCGGGTGCAATATCTGCACTACTGGCAGGGCTTGCTGCACGGCGATATGGGGCAGTCGCTGCGGCTGCACGACTCGGTGACGCATCTGGTGCTGCAACGCTATCCGTACACGCTGGCGTTGACGCTGGCAGCGCTGCTGATCGGAATCGGGTCATCGGTCCCGGCAGGAATCTGGTCGGCGCTCCACCTGAACCGCTGGCAGGACCGCACAGCCGGGGTGGTCTCGCTGGTCGGGCTTTCGTTTCCGAACTTCGCGCTGGGGCCGATTCTCATTTTGATTTTTTCGATTGAGATGGGCTGGACGCCTGTTTCGGGGGCGGGAGACGGCACGGTGTCGAGCTTTCTGGCGCACCTGATCCTGCCCGCACTGACGCTGGGCATGGGGCTGTCGGCCATCCTGACGCGGATGGTGCGGACGGCCATGCTGGAAGAACTGAGCCAGGATTACATACGCACGGCGCGTGCCAAGGGTGTGCCGGAACGGAGGATTGTGTACCGGCATGCGCTGCGCAATGCCCTGATTCCGATTTTGACGATTATTGGTCTTCAGTTTGGCAGCCTGCTTGCAGGAGCTATTGTGACGGAAACGATCTTTAGCTGGCCGGGAATCGGGAGATTGACCTTGTCTGCCATCTCGAACCGCGATTATGCTTTAGTGCAAGGCTGCATCCTTGCAGTGGGGTTGACGTATGTTGCGATCAACCTGCTGACGGACGTGGCTTACGCCATAGTTAATCCTCGGATTTCCGCCCAGTAGGCACCAAAGAAGGCAACTATGAAATCCATTGTTCTTGTCCGAGTTGTTGCTCCACTGTTTCTCCTGACCTCTCTGCCTTGCGTTGCTCGAGCCGCGACTGTGGAATCGCAGTCGCCCCTGCAAAAATCCAATGCGGACCGCACAACAAGCGCTACGCCGGGCATGTCGCAACCCATTGCCGGCATTGGCGAGCCGCCTATGTTGCGCCCGCCGGCCGCGGTGCCTGACCCTGCCAGCCCGCCTGCCCGCGTCTTCCATGATGAGCGATACGGCGTCACCTTCAACGTTCCGACGGCGTGGAACCTGACCCGCAAAGACTCCGACGTCAGCACGTTCAACCTGGACGCGCGCTCGGCGCTACGCTCGACAAAGATGCGAGCCGTGGCTACGATCGCCTTCAACCCGCACCCTACGTCTACCTTTAGCGGGGCGCTGTTTTACTTCAGCGTGACGCCGCACACGACGGCGGCCGAGTGCGCCAAGCAGGCCACGGAGAAGTCGCCGCGCAAGGTGGGGACCGCCAGCATTGACGGCGTGACCTTTGAACATGGCTACGACCAGCATGGCGTCATCTGCACCGAGGCGCGCGATGAGATCTACACGGCCATGCGCGACGATGCGTGCTACCGCTTCGACATGGTGATCAATACCTACTGCGGCGGCGAAGTGAGCGGCGCGCGCGACATTACGCCCGACGAGCTGAATTCGGTGCGCAATCGCATGAAGGCCATTCTGAACTCGGTGAAGTTTGAGTCGAGCCAGGCGTCACGCTAGACGGTTTCGGTCTCGTTGTGACAGCCGAGTCGGAGAGTTGTGGTCTCCCACCCTTTGTGCAAAAGACGCACAAAGGATGGGGCACCCGAAGTTTTGTAACCACTTGAACTAAAAATGCTCTAATTTCAGCAATTCGCTCTCGAACTGTTCGAGCACCTGGTCGCGGCCCAGGTGCTCGACTGCGTAGCGGCGTGCATTTTCGCCCAGCCTGTGTCTGAGCTGGGGATCGTCAACTAACCGGACGACTGCCGCGTGGAGCGCCACACTGTCCTCGGCTGGGACTACGAGGCCGCAGGCGTCGCCGGGAGTGCTGCCTTGGACGACATGCGCTATCTGTGTCGCGGGATCGGCTGTGGCAATGACGGGGCGCCCGCTGGAGAGCATTCCGGTCAGCTTGGAAGGCATGACCAGGTCGGCTGCTCCGGCGCGTTGCGGCAGCAGATGGATGTCCGCGGCATTGAGCAGGTCGTTGAGGCGCTCGAAGGGCTGGAGCGGCAGCAGGGTCACGTTTGGGCAGCCGGCAACCAGCGGTTCAAGTTGAGGACGGAAAGCCCCATCTCCGCAGAAGATGAAGTGTACCCTCGGATCTTGCTGAAACGAATGGGCCAGCGGAGCCAGCAGCTCAAGCCCCTGCTTGGCCCCCATATTGCCGGAGTAAAGAAGAACAATTTTTCCCTCCAGGCCCAGTTCGAGGAGAAAAAGATTGCCTATTTCACGGTCCTGGGGGTAGACGGCGTCAACGTCCACCCAGTTGGGAAACAGCCGTATACGCTTCGCCGGGACGCCTTTGGCCTCTATTCGCTCAATCATCCTGGCCGAAATGCTTGATACCCGCGAAAATCCCAGGGTGAACAACCGCTCCAGCCGCAGAGCCAGGTCGTGGAGCAGGCCCTGGGAAGGCAGCAGGCCCAGGTCGAATGCGGCGTCCACCTCAAAGTCCTGCACATGCAGCCAGGAGGCCGCGCCCGCGGCCTGCGCGACCAGCAGGGCGACCGGAGCGCAGAAGAACGTCGGCTCGACTGTGAAGACAACCTCAGGCTGCCAGAACGCCTGCCGCAGCATCACGGGCAGGCTGCCCAGCATGAAGGATGCGAGGTGAGCTACGCGCTTCAGGCCCGTGGGCTTTTGCGGCACATAGAGCGGCGTGCGAAACACCATCGGCGTGCCCGCTTCGCCATGCTCGGTGCGGTACGCCTTTCCGCGATAGTCCTCGCGGATGCTCCATGCGGGATAGTACGGAGGAGCCGTGACCACGCGCACTTCGTGTCCGCGCGCGGCCAGCCAGGCGGCCATCTCGCCCGTATATTTGCCGATGCCTGTCAGCTCGGGCGCATAGTTCAAGCCATAGATCAGGATTCGCACTGATGGCAGTGTAACGGAGTGGAGCTTGCGCTTCCGTGTCCGCTGATTGCATTCTGGGTACGGATGAGCGACACAATCGTACTCAAGGCAGGACTGCTCGACCGGGCGAAACAGCAACCGCTGGCTGCGCTGGGGCTTGTGCTGCTGGTGATCTTTGTTGTCTGTGCTTTGTTTGCGCCGTGGCTCGCGCCATACGATCCGGCACGGCTCGATCTTGGCGGCAGATTGATGCCGCCGAGCGTCGCGCACTGGTTTGGCACGGACGAGTTGGGGCGCGACATTCTTTCGCGCACGATCTACGGTGCGCGCATTTCGTTGATTGTGTCGGTCAGCGTGGTTGCGCTTTCGCTTGCGATTGGGCTGGTTGCGGGCGGGCTTGCGGGATTTTACGGCGGATGGATCGACACGGTGATGAACATCTACGTGACGAATGCGTTTATGTCGCTGCCGGGGATTCTGCTGGCGATTGCGTTTGTTGCGTTTGTGGGTCCGGGGCTGTTCAATGTCATTCTTGCGCTGGCCATCTCGGGATGGGTGGGCTACGCGCGGCTGGTGCGCGCGCAGGTGATGGCGGTGAAGGAGCGCGAGTTTGTGGAGGCAGCGCGCGCGCTGGGGGCGAGCGACTGGCGCATCATGTGGCGGCATGTGCTGCCCAATACGGTGCAGCCGCTGATTGTGCAGGGAGCGATCGGCATGGCGGGCGCGGTGCTGGCTGAGGCCACGCTGAGCTTTCTTGGGCTTGGCGTGCCACCGCCGGCGGCAAGCTGGGGGGCGATGCTGAACGATGCGAGGTCGCATCTGTTCGATTCGCCGCATCTGGTCTTCTTTCCGGCGATGGCGGTGATGCTCACCGTGCTGAGCTTCAACTTCATTGGCGACGCGCTGCGCGATTATATGGACCCGCGCACGCGGCTTGAGGTGGGGATGTAGCGATGAAGATCGGCGTTATCTCTGACACGCACGGCCTGCTGCGGCCTGAAGCCCTGGCGGCGCTTTCCAGCGTTCAGCACATTCTCCATGCCGGAGACGTGGGCGACATGGCGATTCTTGCCGCACTGCGCAGGATCGCGCCTGTTACGGCGATTCGCGGCAATATTGACACGAGCGGTCCGTGTGCGGAGTTGCCTGCGACGGATTTCGTGGAACTGGGCGGGAAGATCTTTTACCTGGTGCATTCGGTCAAAGACCTCGACATTAATCCTGTGGTGGCGGGCGTCGCCGTGGTGGTGAGCGGACACTCGCACAGGCCCTCGATCGAGGAGCGCAACGGCACGCTTTACCTGAACCCGGGTAGCGCCGGGCCTCGTCGCTTCGACCTGCCGGTAAGCGTCGCCGTGGTTGATATAGCAGGTGAGATCGACGCACGCATCGTTCGTCTGACGGTGGACTGATTTCCCTAAAGGGGAAGCAGCACTGGCATCTGGCGTATTTCTGATTGACCCGCCGTTGGGGGCTTCCTAGCATGAGCGTAGTTCTGCGTTCTGTGAAAGGACCTGCAATGCACGGCATCATCTTCTCGGAGTTGCGAAAGTACGTTGAAGCAAAGACCGGCGACAAGGGCTGGGATATGTTGATGACGAAGGCGGGTCTGAGCACGAAGCTATATACGCCGTTTGGCAACTACGCTGATGCTGAAGTTGTGGCGCTTGTCACTGCCGCGTCGGAGGCGACTGGGCGGCCGGTTCAGGCCATACTTGAGGACTTCGGTGAATTCATTGTGCCCTCGCTGGTGGGGATGTATGCGCACCTGCTGGATCGTTCATGGACGGCGCTGGATGTGATTGAACATACGGAGAACAGGGTTCATGCCGTGGTGCGCACGCAGAACAAGGGCGCTACTCCGCCAAAGCTGAAGGTTGAGCGCATCAGCAAAGGAGAGGTGCTGTTGACCTATGACTCGCCGCGCAAGATGTGCGCTGTTGCGAAGGGCATTGCCCGGGGAGTGGGGAAGCACTTCAAGGAAAACCTCGTCATCACGGAGAGTCAGTGTATGCATCGGGGCGCTCCCAACTGCAAAATTTACTTTCGCTCGCCGCTTGTTTAGAGAGCGTCTGATTAAATCCGAAGATTCCCTCAGAGGTTAAAGGGGCTGTAGAGAAAGTACACCCGGCAGCATGTGCAGAAAGGCCCGGGACTAAAGTCCCTAAAATTTGCTGGCTTTTTCGTGGGGCTGAAGCCCCACGCTAATCCCCAAAAGCAAACACAAAGACTTTTTCAGCAGCCTCTGAAGCCCTGCGCTCCCACCGAAAAGCACAAAGCGCACTGTTTCTGCAGCCTGTGAAGTAGCGCCCGTTCAAAGCCAGGACTTGTTCAGAGCTTCCTTAGAGGGTGCGTTTGAAGAGCGGTGTTGCGATGAGGAGCGAGGCGACTCCGAAGAGGGTGAGGAAGCCGAGGTCGGGCCCGATGGCGGTGAAGCCTCCGTCTTTGAGCAGGATGGATTTGAAGCCGTGGACCGCGTAGGTGAAGGGATCGATCGCGGCGATGGCTTTGAGCCACGGCGGGAGACCGGAGACAGGCGAGATGGCTCCGCTGGGGAAGAAGAGCAGCGTGTTGAGCACGCCGAACATGGCGCGCGGAACCAGCGGGTCTTCGACACGCACCATCATCAGGAACATCATGCCGTTGAAGGCGATGGAGATGGCTACGATCAACAGCGAAAGCTGGACGAGCGCCATGGGATGGAAGATGACTCCGAGGCCCGAGAGCAGCGTGCCGATGACGGTGAGGCTGACGCCGGAGAGGATGGCTTTGATGGCTCCGGCGATGTTGAGGCCGAGGACGAGTTCGAGCCGTGTGATGGGCGTGACCAGATAGCCTTCGTGGACGCCGCGGGCCTTGTCGTCGATGTACAACATGCCGCCGCCGATCATGACGGCGACGTACATGGCGAGCGCGATGGAGCCGGAGAGCAGGTACTTCATATACTCGACGTAGGGGTAAAGCTCGACGATCTTGAGCGTGATCTGCTGGACGACGTAAGGCTGGATGATGGGCTCGTTGAGTGCCTGGACGAGCGACTGCATCTCGGCTTCGAGCGCGCCGCTCATGACCTGGTCGGTGTTATCGACGACGAGGCCGATGGAGGGTGAGTCTCCGGCGAGGACACGGCGGGAGTACTGTGAGGGGATGATGACCGCGCCGTCGATCTTGCCATTGCGGACATCTTCGCGGGCCTGCTGCTCGTTCTGGTACGGCACAGTGGTGAAGGTGCGGATGTTGGCTGCGACGGCGTTGAAGGCCTCGTGAATCTTGAGCGCCTGCGAGCCGCGATCGTAGTCCACGACGCCCATGCGGGCGTTGCGGATTTTGCCGCCGAAGGCGTGGCCGAGGATGATGAGTTGCACCAGCGGCAGCGTCATCGAGACCATCATCAGTGCAGGCGAGCGGAAGAACTTGCGCATCTCGCGTTCGACGATTGCCCACATTCGTTGCATGGCTGGACTCCTCCTGGGCGTTTAGGGCTGCATGCCGGGGCGCGGCGGCATGATGAAGCCGACGGGCTTGATCTGCTCGTCGCGGAGCTGGCGGCCGGTGTAGTGGACGAAGACGTCGTCGAGCGTGGTGTTCTGCACGTTGAGGGACTTGAGGGTTTCGTTGTGGCTGACGGCCATCTCGACGAGCTGCGTGGTGGTGAGCGAGCCGTTCGAGGTGAGGACGCGGTACATGGCGGCCGATTGCGACTCCACGCTCGTGACTCCGGCGAGGCGTTCGAGGCGCTGGGGCCACGCGGGTGACTCGTGCGTGAACTGGACTTCGACGACGTTGTTGCCGGGGACGCTGGCCTTGAGGGCCATCGGGGTGTCGAGCGCGACGAGTTTGCCGTGATCGACGATGGCGATGCGGTCGCAGAGGCGGTCGGCCTCGTCCATGTAGTGGGTGGTGATGAGCATGGTGAGGCCGCGCTGGTTTTTGAGCGCGTTGAGCATCTCCCAGACGGCGACGCGGGAGACGGGATCGAGGCCGGTGGTGGGCTCGTCGAGGAAAAAGATGCGCGGGTTGTGGACGAGGCCGCGCGCGATTTCGAGACGGCGGCGCATTCCGCCGGAGAGCGTCTTGGTCTGGGCGTTGCGCCACTTGGTGAGATCGACGGCTTCGAGCAGATCGTCGATGTTGCGGCGGCGCGTGGCTTTGGGGACCTCGTAGAGCTTGGCGTAGATGGAGAGGTTTTCTTCGACGGTAAGGTCGATGTCGCTGGTGAGCGCCTGCGGGATGACGCCAATCAGGCGGCGGACGGCGTCCGAGTCGCGCGAGACATCGTGGCCCGCGATGATGGCTTTGCCCGCGGTGACGGGGATGAGTGTGGTCATCATGCGGATGAGCGTGGATTTGCCCGCGCCGTTGGGGCCGAGCAGGCCGAAGATCTCGCCGTCGGCAACGTCGAAGGTGATGCCGCGCACGGCCTCGAAGTCGCCGTACCGCTTGATGATGTTCTGGACCGAGATGGCTGGGATCGTTTGCGTGCTCATTTCGCTCACTTCTGATTGACCAGTTTGTCTTTGGGGACGTAGACGTAGGCGAGCATTCCGGGGACGTACTTCATGCCGGGATTGTCGATGAGGAGCTTGAGGCGGATGGTTTCGATGTCGCGCTTGCGGCGGCTGACGTCGCGCTGGGTGGCGAAGTCGCCCTCGGCTGACTTGGCGATGACTTTGCCATTGGTCGTTTCACCGCTGGGCATGACGACGCGGAGCGAGTCGCCGAGCTGCACGGCTGTGGCTTCGGTTTCAGGCAGCGGAGCGTAGACCCAGGTCTGGGTGAGGTCGGTGATGGTGGCGATGGGCGTGCCTGCTGCAACGACCTCGCCGACGCGGCCGGCGAGCACGTTAACTTTGCCCGTGATGGGCGAAATGACGTTCGCGTAGTCGAGTTCGATCTGCGCCTGTGCGAGCTGCGCCTGTGCGCTCTGCATGTCGCTGCGGGTGGAGGCGACGGTTTTGACGGCGGCCTGTGCCTGGATGGTGTTGGCGACGGCGAGCTTGAGCGAGGCTTCGGCGGCGGCGATACTTTGTTTGGCTGCATCGACGGCTGCCTGCGAGGCGGCAAGTGAGGTCCTGGCTTCGTCGCTGGCTTGCTGGCTGGCGACGCCTTGTGCGGCGAGCGCGATGGTGCGGTGGCTGTCGGCTTGTTGATGCTCGTAGTTGGCCCGGGCCTGGGCGAGTGTGGCTTGTGCGACTTCGAGTTGCGCGCGGGCGTTGGCCACCTGGCTGGAGGTGCTGCCTTCGGTCTGGCGGGCTGTGTCCTGTGTCTGCTGCAACTTGAACTTCTGGCTGAGGGCGGCGGCCTGGGCGGCGTTGCGCGCGGCGGCGAGGTCGTCGCTCTGGATGGTGGCGACCAGCTCGCCTGCTTTGACGTCGTCGCCCTCGTTGATGGTGAGGGTCTGGATGCGGCCAGGGATGCGCGAGCTAAGAACGACTTCGTTGGCATCGACGGTGCCGATCAGTTGCAGGTCGTTGATGCGCGGCGTGGTGTAGAAGTACCAAAAGACAGCGAAGACGAGCAGAATGCCCATCAGCACGAGTATCCGATTGCGTGCGTTCATAGGTGCTTTCTCCAGGCGGGGAGTGTCTTGATCTTCGGCATTGGGATGTCGGCGAGGACGCGGTGGGCGAGCCGCTGGCCGTGTGTGCGATCGGTGAACAGAGCGTTGCCGAGAAATTCGATTGCGGATTTGCGCCGGGCGGCGATGTTCGATGGAGTGAGAGGATCGAGCGAGAGCGAGAGGCTGACCATGGGCGCGCTGAGGAAGTAGAAGACGTTTGCCCCGAAGGCCGAGTAGAGCACCTGAAGCCAGTCGATCTTTTCGAGTTCGCCGGTGCGGACGCCTTCTTTGACCAGGTGCTGAATCCTCTCCAGCATGGGGCTGAAGACGGTCTTTGCCAGAATGGGGATGGACTGGCTTTTGCCCTGTTTGAAGCGGACCATCTCCTGCTGCATGAGGTTCTGGAACTCGTGCTGGGTGAGGAGGCGGTCGAAGTGGTTGAGCGCGGCGCGCAGCAGCAGCTCGCCTGCGCTGGCCTGAATGTCGAGGGCGGCGAAGGCGCTTTGAACGATCTTTCCCGCGACGGCTTCGAGCGCCGCGGTGTAGAGAGAGTTTTTGCTCTTGAAGTAGTAGTAGAGGAGTGCCTTGTTGACTTTGGCGGCTTCGGCGATAGCATCCGTGCGGGCACCGGCGAGACCGTGGGCGCTGAACTCGCGGATGGCCGCGGCGAGGATCTTTTGGCGGGTCAGGTCGGAGCGGTCCTGCTGGTGCGGGTTGGGTTTGCCGGGCTGCATTGATTAACCAGTTGGTTAAAACTATACCGCAGACGGCGCCAAAGGTTAAGGAAGGGCGGCGTCTTGAAAGGTCTTGTTTCAGTCACAAAAAGAGAGTAGACTAAGTCACATGGACTTAGTCTACTAAGTGAATGGTGCTGAAATGCAAACGGTCAATATCCATCAAGCCAAGACTCAACTCTCGAAGCTCGTCGATCAGGCAGCGGAGGGCGAGACGTTTATTATTGCCAAGGCGGGAAAGCCCCTGGTGAGGGTGACTGCCATCTCCGCTCCGAAGAAGAAGTGCAGGCTGGGGTTTATGAAAGGCCAGTTCAGGGTGCCGAAGGATTTTGACCGAATGGGTGGAAAAGAAATTGAGGCAATGTTCGGCGGCGACCTGTGAAATTTCTTCTCGATACCCATCTCTTGCTTTGGGCGGCTGCAGAACCTGAGCGTCTCTCCAGGGCGGCTCGGGCGCTGATCAGTAACCCGGAGAATGAGTTTTTGTTCAGCGCGGTCAGCATCTGGGAGGTCGCCATCAAGCATGGTCTGGGGCGAGAAGACTTCCAGGTCAATGCGCGAGTGTTTCGGCGCGCACTGCTCGATCAGGATTACATCGAATTGCCTTTGACTGGAAACCATGCGGCGAGCATCGATACGTTGCCGCCCATTCACAAAGATCCTTTCGATCGTCTTCTGGTGGCGCAGGCGATGGCAGAGGGCATCTCGTTACTTACCTCGGATGTTCAACTGGCAAGATATGCAGGCCCTGTACGCAAGGTATGATGCAGATTGCGGCAGGTGGCCGGTAAACTGACTCCAAAGGAGAACCGCAGCTTGAAGAAAGCCCTCATCACGGGAGTCACGGGCCAGGACGGGGCCTACCTGGCAGAGTTTCTTCTTGCCAAAGGATACGAGGTGCACGGCGTCAAGCGCCGCTCCTCGCTGTTCAATACGGCTCGCATCGACCACATCTACGAAGACCCGCACAATCCCTCGCCTCATTTTTTTCTCCACTATGGCGACCTCACCGATTCCTCTTCGCTGATTCATATCGTCCAGAAGGTGCAGCCGGACGAGATCTATAACCTTGGCGCGCAGTCTCATGTGCAGGTCTCGTTCGAGCAGCCGGAGTATACGGCTGATGCCGACGCGATTGGCCCGCTGCGTCTGCTGGAGGCCATTCGCATTCTCGGGCTGGAGAAGAAGACGAAGTTTTATCAGGCGAGCACGAGCGAACTGTATGGGCTGGTGCGCGAGACGCCGCAGCGTGAGACGACTCCGTTTTATCCGCGTTCTCCTTACGCCGTTGCCAAACTTTACGCGTACTGGATTTGTGTGAACTACCGCGAGGCTTACGGTATCTATGCCTGCAACGGCATCCTCTTCAACCACGAGTCGCCTTTGCGTGGCGAGACCTTTGTGACGCGCAAGATTACGCGCGGGTTGGCGCGCATCAAAGCAGGGCTACAGCGGCAGCTTTTTATGGGCAACCTCGATGCGCTCCGCGACTGGGGCCATGCGCGCGACTACATCGAGATGCAGTGGCTGATGCTGCAACAGGAGAAGCCACAGGATTATGTGATTGCCACGGGAGAGCAGCACAGTGTCCGCGAGTTTATTGACCGATGCGCGAAGCTGCTCGATATGGACCTCAGGTGGCAGGGAACTGGCGTTGATGAGAAGGCGGTGGACAGGCAGGGCAATGTCGTCGTCGCTGTGGATCCGCGCTATTTTCGACCTACTGAGGTAGAAACGCTTCTCGGCGATCCGTCGAAGGCGAAGCGCGAGCTGGGCTGGACGCCCCAGACCTCATTCGATGAGCTTGTGCGCGAGATGATCGACGCGGATTATAAAACTGCTCAGCGCGATGCGCTGGCGCTTGCCCACGGCTTCAACGCCTACAGCGTGCGAGAGACGTAGTGGTGATTCATCGCCATAGCAAGAGCGTACCTCAGGGGCTAAAGCCCCAACGGGTGCAAGGCATTGATGGCACGGGTAAACCCGTGCCCTTAAGCAGAGCGAGAGTTTTGCGCAGCCTGATGGGCGACCTTTTATTCTGTTATCCGACAAGAAGCTGACGATGAAACTTGATTCACGCATTTACATTGCCGGTCATCGCGGGCTGGTAGGCTCGGCTATCTGCCGCGAGCTTGAGCGTCAGGGATATACGAATATTCTGACGCGCACCCGGCAGGACCTTGACCTGCTTGATACCGCCGCGGTCAACAATTTCTTCGCCAAAGAGAAGCCCGAGTATGTGGTGCTGGCGGCGGCGAAAGTCGGCGGAATTCTGGCCAACAATACGTATCCGGCGGAGTTCATCCGCGACAATCTGATCCTTCAGACAAACATCATCGAGGCCAGCCGCGTGAACCATGTGGAGCGGCTGCTCTTTCTTGGTTCGTCTTGCATCTACCCGAAGCTCGCGCCGCAGCCGATTGCTGAATCGGCCTTGCTGACCGGGCCGCTGGAGCCGACGAACCGCCCTTACGCCATTGCGAAGATCGCCGGCATCGAGATGTGCTGGAGCTACAACCGGCAATACGGAACGAAGTATCTGGCGGCGATGCCTACGAATCTCTATGGCCCGAACGACAACTTCGACCTGGCGAACTCGCATGTTTTGCCTGCGCTGATCCGGAAGACGGCAGAAGCCATCGCTGCTGGAGACGACACGGTGACGGTGTGGGGCACAGGTACGCCGCGCCGGGAGCTGCTTTATTCCGATGACCTGGCTGAAGCGTGTGTTTTTCTGATGAATCTGGACGATGCTCGTTACGGCAGTCTTCTGGTGGAGGATGCGCCACCGCTGATCAATATCGGTACGGGTGAGGATGTCACGATCCGCGAGCTGGCCGAGACAGTGGCGCGCGTTCTCGGCTTCAAGGGGCGGCTTGTTTTTGACCACTCGAAACCTGACGGGACTCCGCGTAAGCTGATGAATGTAGAGCGTCTGCACGGGCTTGGCTGGCGTCATGCCACGGCGCTGGAGCAGGGAATCCGGCTGACGTGGGAAGCGGCGCGCAAGCAGCTCTCCTTCAAATAAATCCTGAAGCAACTTCATCGCTCTGCCGATAGAGGAGTAGGGGCACGTGTGGACTCACACAAAAGTGCTATCTGCCAACCTCATGCCGCAACCCTAGAATCACGGCAATGCGAACTGCTTCTTCAATCCGCATCAAGACATCTCGTGGAATGACGTTTTGTGCGCTGGCCGCGGCCGGGCTGCTCCTTTGCTCGACTCAAGCGGTTCGCGCTCAAATGTATTCTGAAGTTGATTTGACCGCGGGCGGGCAGTTCGTGGCAGAACAGTTTCTGTTCGCCGCTGCCAATCAGGAACGTGCCGCGCTGGGGCTTCCTGCGCTGCATTTGAACGCGGCGCTCTCCGAGGCCTCGGCCCAGCATGCCGCACAGATGGCTGAACACGAAGACATCTCGCACCAGTTTGCCGACGAACCTGATCTGGAGGATCGCGGAGCAAGCACCGGCGTTCGCTTCAGCATGATTGCCGAAAATGTTGGCGAGGCGCCGAGTTCGATCATTATTCATAACCTCTGGATGAACTCGCCTGCTCACCGTGCGAACCTGCTGGACCCGGAGGTCAACTCCATCGGCATCGCGGTGGTTGAGCGTGACGGCGAATTCTACGCAGTGGAAGACTTCGCCAGCACCGTCGAGCCGCTCACGTTTGCCGAGCAGGAGAGCACGGTAGGAAAGATGCTGGTAAGCTCCGGGATGAGCGTCGGCGACGCTCCCGCTGTGGCGCGCATCACCTGTGCGATGCCGAGCGGTTATGCGGGTGCGCGCAGGCCGAGCTACATTATGCGCTATACCGCCGCAACGCTGACCGATCTTCCGGTGGCGCTCAAGGCGCGCCTCAGCTCCGGCAAATATCATCAGGCGACGGTTGGGGCTTGCGCCGATTCGCGCAAGACCGCGTTTACGGCTTATAACATCGCCGTGTTGCTTTATCCCTGATTCCCTTACAGTAGCTAAACGGTCGCCGGAACTACGCCGGCCTGTGCCAGCTCCTCGGCTGAAGCCGGTGGTGTCGGGTCCATCTCCAGCAGATCGTTGAAGCGATTGAAGTAGTTGAAGAGGCCGATGGCGGCCATCAGCTCGACAATCTCTCCTTCGCTGAAGAAGCTTCTGAGACGCTGGAACTCCGCCTCGCTGTAGGAGTGCGCGTCGAGCGTCATGACCTCGGCCAGATGGATGGCTACCTTCTCGCGCTCGGTGAATTCGCTACTCACATGGGCGTCCCGCAACGCCTCCAACTGTGTGTCGGTCCAGCCCAGGTTGCGGCATATCTTTGTATGGGAGGCCAGGCAATAGGGCGTCCGGTTGAGCTGAGAAGTTCTGACGATGACCAGCTCCTTCAATGCCTTGGGCAGTGTGCCTGTGTTGAGCACCGCCTCCATGTGCGCGATGATGGTCGCGAAGATTTCCGGCCGGTGCGCCATGGTGCGAAACATGTTGGGCACGTTGCCTCGGTCGCGCAGGTAGCGGTCGTAGATGGTGACAGACTCCGGCTGGACCTCGTCGCGTGTGAGACGTGAGATGCGTGGCATGGCGGAACTCCTTTCAAAAAGCACGTTTGTCCGCATCATAGCGCCGTTGGGGCCGGGCTGCCACGCGGCAGTGCGTTTCAGGGCCATTCGCCTTTGACCGGCCCATCCGCATTTGTTATAAATGTCATAGCGCAGCGCGTGTACACTCCCGCGTTCCGGCATACTCCTGAGTAGCTCAATGGCAGAGCATTCGGCTGTTAACCGAAGGGTTGTAGGTTCGAGTCCTACCTCAGGAGCCAGATCTTCCAGCAAAATCCAGCACTTCACACTTGGGTGGAATATCTTGCGTGAAGTTGTTTCCCCATAGGAAATCTGCGCGCGGTGTAGCCAGAGCAGTGCCTTTCCACTAACATTTCGCAGATGGCCAAATATAGTTCGGACAAACTACTTACTCGCCGCGATATGCTGCGGCTTTCGGCGGCGGGTGCGTCTGCACTTGGCGTAGGGCTTACGTTTCCAGAACAGATTGCGGCGGCACAGCAGCCGGCTCACGGTGTTGGCCGACGGGCCGCGCAGGATCGGAACCTTTATGCGGACCTTTTGCAGACGTGGTGCGACGGGCTGCTCGCGCATCAGCAGACCGCAATGAAAGATTCTGCGCTCTACGGCGGGCTTTTATGTCCGGCCTGCGCGCTGATTCACGGACGCTGCGGCGATGCAGTGTATCCGCTGCTTCGCGTTGCGCACACGACGGGAGAGGCCAGGTATGTGCGTGCCGCGTTGCTGGTGCATGAGTGGTCAGAGCAGCAGGTGAGCCGCGCCGACGGCAGTTGGATCAATGACGTTACGCTCAGCTCATGGCCGGGGATTACCGTCTTCCATGCCATTTCGCTGGCGGAGGCGCTTCATCATCACGGTTCTGTGCTTGATGCAGCCACGCGACAACGGTGGACGGACCGTTTGGCCCGCGCTGCAAAGTTTCTCGACGGCTTTATTACCATCGAAACCGGAAACATTAACTATCCGGTTACGGCCTGCTTTTGCTTTGCGATCTGCGGGCAGGTGCTGGGCGAGCCGCGCTATCTTGACCGCGCGCGCACGCTGGCCCACACGGTGCTCGACTACTTCACGCCTAACGGGTTTCTTTATGGTGAAGGCCATCCGCTCAAGGCGGTTACGCCTAAGGGATGCCACCCTGTCGATCTGGGCTACAACGTGGAGGAGTCGCTGCCGTCGCTTGCGCAGTATGCATTGTTGACGGGAGACAAGGCGGTGCTCAACCAGACCGTCAAGGCCATGCGCACGCACATGGAGTTCATGCTGCCCGATGGAGCATGGGACAACAGTTGGGGCACGCGCAACTACAAATGGAGCTGGTGGGGCAGCAGGACGAGCGATGGTTGTCATCCGGCATACGTGCTGTTGCGAGGGCACGATCCGCGATTTGCCGAAGTTGCACGGCGCAACCTTGAACTGATGGCGGCCTGCACGCATGAGGGCCTGCTTTACGGCGGGCCGGACTACTTTGTGCATGGCGACCGGCCATGCATTCATCACACGTTTACTCATGCGAAGGCTCTGGCTGCGGTGCTGGATAGCGGATTCAATGCGGCGGATGCTCCGCGCACGACGCTGCCGCGAGAGGAAACCTATGGCCTAAAGTCCTTTCCTGAAATTGGCACGCACCTTGCAGCCATTGGAGACTGGAGAGCTACTGTCACCGAATACGACTGGGCTTACGTTGAGCATGTTCAGGCGGGTGGTGCATCTGGCGGAGGCCACGTCTCCGGGGGCGCTCTGTCGCAGCTCTACCATCGCGTGCTCGGGCCCGTTCTGGTGGCCAGCATGACGGAGTACGAGATGATTGAGATCTCGAACCAGCAAGTGTTCCGCGACGCTCCGCACATGCCGCTCACTCCACGCATTGAGTACGCGGTTGGCGAGATGAAGAGTCCGTATACCAACCTGAATGATTTCAGCGCGGAAGTGACCGCAGCAAAAGTCTCAGGAGCGATTGATTTCAACGCCAAGGGCCGCTTGTTGACCGCAGCGCACCAGGCGGTCCCGGACGGCGATGCGCGGTACAGCGTCTCGTACCATCTGACGGACGCCGATATTGAGATCGTCGCCAGCGCAAGCGTGCCGCAGACTGCGGGAGGCGAACTGAGGTTTATTTTGCCGGTGATCGCAAGGCGCGGCGAGACAGTTACGCAGCCTGACAAAGCCACGGTGCGCATTGCGAAACGGCGCGGAGTACTCTTCATTCGCACAAATGCCGCCAACGGGTTTGAGGCCGTACCCGGCGTGCGGACGTTCAATCTGGTGCCGGGATTTGAATGTGCGCCGCTCGTCATTCGGATGCAGCCCGCAGAGGAGGTGCAAATTCGGTTAGAGTTTGAACAGGGAAGATAACAGATGAGTCTGACTGAAATTGGCCCGAAGAAGACAGAAGCACTGGAACGAACCAGGCTGTTCGGCGGATCAAGCCGGCAGGAGCTTGCCTGGGTTGCTGAGCGTGCCGTTGAGCTTCACCTGCGGGCGGGTGAGATGCTGTTCTTCTCCGGCGAAGAGGCGCGTGGTCTGTTCGTCGTGGTGAGCGGCAGGATTCGCGCGTTTCAGCATAATGCAGAAGGGCGCGAGCAGGTCATGCACGTCGATACGGCAGGTGCGACGCTCGCCGATGTTCCCGTGTTTGACGACGGACCCTATCCCGCTTCGGCCATTGCGGAAGAGGATACGGAGGTGCTCTTCATCGAGAAGAGTGACGTTCGTCAGCTTTGCATGGAGCACCCGTCGTTTGCTCTTCGCGCGTTGAAGACGATGGCGGAACGGGTGCGCAAGCACGCAAAGCTTGTTGAGGAGTTGTCGTTTCGTGAGGTTGGGCAGAGGCTTGCGCTTTATCTGATTGCCGAGGCGCAAAAGAAAAGTTCAAATACAGGCGGCCATGTCGAGTTCCAGCTTGCTCTCTCCAATCACGAGATTGCCACGCGAATCGGCACGGTGCGTGACGTGGTCTCTCGGGCGCTGGCCCGGCTGCAAGGCAAGGGACTGGTTCGCGTAAAGGGGCGCGAGATCGTCGTTCCTGATCTTGGCGCGCTTAAGCACTACGCAGAAAGAAGCCACTGAGGCGGCATATCATGTGGGCGTGCGCCCACACCTGGCAAGTCTCGTCGAAGAGTTTCGCCGGCACGCAACCGAAACAGCCGTTGTGGAGCATCGCGGCAACAGGCGCTATCGAACCACGTATGGCGAGCTGGCGCAGTTCGCGGGGCGCTTCGCCGCGGAGCTGGAGTGGCGAAGCATTGCCGCGGGCGACAGGGTTGTTCTATGGGGAGACAACTCTGCCGCGTGGATTGGTGTCTTCTTTGGCTGCCTGCTGCGCGGTGTCATCGCGGTGCCGCTGGACGCGGCTGGTTCGAGTGAGTTTGCGGAGCGGATCGTCAGCGATGTTTCGCCAAAGTTGATTGCAGGAGACAGCGTGCTGTTGCGGCAACTCACAGCGTCCGTATCTAAGTTGCCGTTTACTGACATGGATGGGTTGTTGCCCTTGCAGCCTTTGTTCGCCGTCAACGATGCGGTCACTGCCGAGACCCAGTTCCAGATCGTCTTCACGTCGGGCACGACTTCGGAGCCTCGCGGCATCGTCCACACGCATCGCAACGTGCTGGCGAGTCTTCAGCCTATTGAGGACGAGATTGCGCAGTACAGAAGATATGAGCGATGGGTGCATCCGCTGAGGTTTCTTGAAACGCTGCCGCTCAGCCATGTCTTTGGTCAGTTCATGGGCCTTTGGATACCCGCGCTGTTGGGGGCCGAGGTGCATTTCTTCGGACAGCTTGAGTCTTCGCGCGTGGTCGATCTGATTCATGGCGAGCGCATCTCGGTACTGGTTGCGGCGCCTCGTGTTGTTGAACTTCTGCGCGTATATCTGTTTGGGCGTATGGATTCTCCAGCCAGTCAGTTGGAACGTGCTGCTGGTCTCTCCATCTGGAAGCGGTGGTGGCGGTTCCGCCGCGTTCATCGCGTTCTCGGGTGGAAGTTCTGGGCGATTGTCTCTGGAGGCGCCGCGCTTGCTCCGGATCTGGAGAAGTTCTGGAGCGGCCTGGGAATCGCGTTGATTCAAGGCTACGGCATGACCGAGACGGCTGCTCTAGTGACGCTGAATCATCCGTTCCGCATCGGGCAGGGAACGATTGGAAGGACGCTGCCGGGGCGTGAAGTGCGCATCAGCGACGAGGGAGAGATTCTGGTGCGCGGAGACATGCTGGCGCAGGCGACGTGGAGCGGCGGCGCGATGCGTCAGCGGGCCGGAGAGTGGTTTGCTACGGGCGACCTTGCGGTTAGGGAAGAGTCCGGAGAATTGCGGTTTCTCGGTAGAAAAGGCGATGTCATTGTCACTGGTGCGGGAATGAATATTCATCCCTCTGATTTGGAAGAGGCCATGATGAAGCAGCGCGGCGTGCGCGGATGCGCGGTCGTTGCCTGTGAGCTTCAGGGCGGACCTGAGCCGGTTGCCGTGGTCCTCGCTTCGGGCAACGACGACGAACTGCGGGAGGCTGCGGTGCAAGCCAATCGTTTGCTGGCCAGCTATCAGCAGATTCGCCGCGTGCTGCGCTGGCCGGAGTTGCAGTTTCCGTATACGTCCACCGGCAAGCTGCTCAGAAAACAGATCGCGGAGTGGGCGTGCGCGGCGCTGGCAGAGCGGTGCGAAACGGCGGGAAGCGGCAATGACGCAGTGGCGCGAACCATTGCTGAAGTAACTGGAGAGGCCGTCGTGGATGGCAACGACAACCAGCGTCTCACCGAGGACTTGCATCTCGACAGCCTGGGACGTGTCCAGTTGCAGACGATCATCGAGCAACGGCTTGGGGCCGAGCTGGACGACACCGAGATTGCGGCGGCGGAGACGCTTGGCGAGCTTCGCTCGATGATCGAGCGCGAAAGGACGGTCAGTTCGTCTGGGGCGGAGGTAGGCGCACTCAGAGAGCACGCAGAAGCTGAGAAGAGCGGACACGCGGCGGCAACGTACCGGTATCTGAGGTGGTCGTGGAGTTGGCCTGTTCGTGTGGCTCGGATTGCCTTTTTTGAACTGATTGCGCGGCCACTGATCTGGCTGCTGGCAGCTCCGGTGGTGAAGTACGAAGCGATGCTGCCTGACGGTCCCGTGCTGGTGATTGCGAACCACGTAAGCGCCTACGACGGCGCGTTCGTACTGTATGCACTGCCTGGAAAGCTGCGGCGCAGAATGGCGATTGCGATGTCCGGCGAATTACTGGAAGACATGCGGCGCGGAAGAAATCAGGGTAGCGCGTTCCTGAACCTGCTTGCACCGGCTGGATACTGGTTTGCGACGGCACTGTTCAATGTTTTTCCGTTGCCCCGAATGAGCGGCTTCAGACGCAGTTTTGCGCACGCCGGGGAGGCGATGGACCGCGGCTATTCGGTGCTGGTCTTTCCCGAGGGAGCGCGGAGCACCGACGGCAAGCTGCAACCGTTTCGCGTGGGAACAGGACTGTTGGCAAAGGAGTCGCGCGTGCCGGTCGTTCCTGTAGAGATGATCGGCCTTGGCGAGATGCAGGCATCGGGCCGATGGTTTCGTTCCGGCAAGTTGGAACTGCGCGTCGGTGCGGTCATACCGGTGGACGAAGGCGCTACTCCGGCGGAGCTTACGGCGAAGTTTGAGCAATGCTTCGAGCGTCTGCGCTGGTAGGCAGCAATCGAGATAGACTGGCCACAGCGTGAAACGAACAAAGCAGGAGAAAGTGGAAACCTCGAGCGACAAGCCGCTGTGGGACGAGATCGTCTGCGAGTCGCGGATTATTGCGGCGGTGCGCAGTATGGAGACGCTGGATCAGGCGCTCGACTCGCCCGTGCGCATCATCTATCTGCTCTTTGGCAGTCCGATGAACATCGCGGGCGCAATCGCTTCGGTGCGCAAGCGCGGAAAGCTGCCGCTGGTGAATGCGGACCTGCTACAGGGGTTCTCGCGCGATGCATCGGCGGTGGAGTATCTGGCCCACTGCGGGGCCGCCGGCATTATCTCAACTCATCACGAGACGCTGCGTGCGGCGCGCTCTCGTGGCTTGATGACTGTGCTGCGCACGTTCGTCATTGACTCAGCCGCCGTGGATGCGGGCCGACGCTTTCTGGCCAACTTTCAGCCGGATGTCATCGAACTGCTTCCCGCCATCGCCGCGCCGCTGGTAATCGAGCGCATTCGCGCGGCGCATCCAGGCCTGTTTGTGATTGCGGGTGGACTGCTGAGCGATCTGCATCAGGTGGACGATCTGATCAAGGCAGGCGTGGATGCGGTCTCGCTCAGCGATCCCGTGCTCTGGGTTCTTTAGCGCATTGCATGGTTGACAAGCATTCCGGCGCTTGTTAACGTTCAACCTGTAGCGGCATAGTCCAAGAGAGAGCCGCCCCTGATCTGTAACCTGTCGTTTCCAGCTACTCGCCTGTGGCTGGATGCCTGAGGTTGCGTTGTATCAGGGGCGGCTTTTTCGCGTCTATGCCGGAACGATGCAAGGGGGGACAGTGATGAACGACCGCGCGGCGCGGCTGCGGGAGATTGGCCAGGAACATCGGTGGGATGTGCTCGTGATCGGCGGCGGAGCGTCCGGCCTGGGTGCGGCGGTGGAGGCAGCAGCCCGCGGATACCGCACGCTGCTGGTGGAGCGCGACGACTTCGCCAAGGGGACTTCCAGCCGCAGCACGAAGCTGGTGCATGGCGGCGTGCGCTATCTGGAGCAGATGAATGTGACGCTGGTGCTCGATGCGCTGCGCGAACGCGGCTACATGCTGCGGAACGCGCCGCATCTGGTGCACAAGCTCGGCTTTGTCGTGCCGCTCTACAGCTACTTCGGCGTGCCCTACTACGGCTTCGGCCTGAAGATGTATGAGTGGCTTTCAGGCAAGCTCTCGTTCGGAAAGTCTGAAGTGCTCTCACGCAGCGAGACGCTCGATCGGCTGCCGACCGTGACCGCGAAGGACCTCAAAGGCGGCATTCTTTATCAGGACGGCCAGTTTGACGATGCACGCTATGCCATCGCGCTGATGCGCACGTTGGAGGACCTGGGCGGTGTGGCTCTGAACTACGCGCAGGTCACTGGACTGCTGAAGTTCGGCGGAAAGATTGCCGGCGCGAGCGTGCGGGACCGCGAGACCGGGCAGCAGTTTGACGTGCAGGCACGCGCCGTCATCAACGCAACAGGGGCTTTTACCGAACAGGTGCTTCAGATGGACGAGCCGTCAAAGACATCGGTGTTGTCAATCAGTCAGGGAACGCACTTTGTGCTGCCTCGCAGCATCATGCCCGGCGACAACGCGATGATGGTGCCGAAGACCGCTGATGGGCGCGTGCTTTTCGCCATTCCCTGGCACCGGCACCTGGTGGTGGGGACGACAGATGTTTCCGTGCCCTCCGGCTCCAGCGAGCCGCGCGCGACGGAGCCTGAGACGCGGTTTCTCGTGGAACATATTCGCCGCTACCTTGGCCGCACGGTACAGCCGGAAGATGTGCTGAGCATGTGGTCGGGTCTGAGGCCGCTGGTGCGGAATGGAAGCGAGGCGACCTCGAAGTTATCGCGCGATCATCGAGTGATCGTCTCGCCGTCGGGACTCGTCACGGTGACGGGAGGGAAGTGGACCACGTACCGCAGGATGGGCGAGGACACGATCAACCACGCAGCGGAAGTGGCCGGCCTGGCATCTGCGCCATCCACGACTTCGACCCTGAAGCTGCATGGCTGGGTGGAGTGCAGTACGGCTGGGCCTGACGAGAGCGAGTGTGTCTACGGCTCGGACCGCGGGGCTTTGCGGGCGCTCGGTGAGCCTGATCCTGATCTCGACCTGCTGCTGCACCCGCAGCTTCCATACCGGCGGCGCGAGGTGGTCTGGGCGGCGCGGCACGAACAAGCGCGAACCGTAGAGGACGTTCTTGCGCGCAGGACACGGGCGCTCTTTTTGAACGCGGCGGCTGCGATGGAGGCTGCGCCAGAGGTTTCGCGTTTGCTGGCGAAGGAGCTGGGCCGAGATGAACCGTCTCGTGCCGCTGACCTGGAGCGGTTTCTGGCGGTGGCACAGGGATACGTCTATCGAGGCTGAAGTACGCTTCGGTAAACTTAGCCGAGCGTCACCTTCAGTGCGGCTGCATAATCCACGTTGGGATGATAGGACTTTGGCAGTTCCACGCGAAGGCCGTCCGCATTTTGCTTCCAGTGGAGCTTTTCTCCAGTGCCGATTAAATCCACGCGCGCGATTCTTCCCGGATTCGTGGAGGCTGCGCTGCCGAGTGACTTCACGACGACAGGCTCCGTGGGCCAGCCGAGAGCGATTGCGTAGATGACGGTATTGCCCTTGTTGCGCGTGAAGCGGATGTCCTGTGCGCCGAGCTTGCTGATGCTGTTGCCCTGAAAAGAGCCGCTCTTGACGGCGTTCGGCCCTTCGCCATAGACCTTCCACGGCCGGGTCTCGTAGATGGCTTCGCCATTGATCTGCATCCAGTCGGTGATGCCGTCGAGAACGGCAATCTCCTTCGTGTCGATGGTGCCATCGGGCTTGCCCGGAATGTTGAGGATGAACGTCCCATTTTTGCTGACGGTGTCGATCATCCAGTGGATGACATCGCGCGGCGGCAGGTAGCCGCCGTACTCGCCGGGCTTGTCGAAGAGACTGCGCCGGTAGTGCCACTGCCCGATGCAGGTCTCCGACTGCCAGGGATAGTGCATGATCTCGCTGGTCAGGCCGCGCTCGTAGTCGGCGACAAGGGCTTTGGCGAGGCGGTCTGGAACCTGCTTGCCGGTCAGGACTGCTTCCATCTTGCCGCCGTGCGTTCCGAGATTGTGATTGTAGAAGTACGCGGCGAGGTTCATGCCGCCCCAGCCCAGCGGCACCAGCGAATTGTCGAAGTAAAGGAGATCGGGATCGTGCTGGTCGATGAGGTCGCGCGTGCGGTCGTAGAAGTTCTTCACGTAGGAGACATCGGGCAGGGCGTCGAAGGGATGCTTGACGCCGTAGATGCGGTGCGGGTCGAGTCCCTGCCACCACTGGTCTTTGCCCTCGGCTGCGTAAAGGCCGCCGTCATACGGAACGCCCGCCAGTGGGCCGGATTTGTCGGCTCCATGAGCAGTCTGGAACCACCACCAGTTGCGCGCCTCGTGGACTGTTACGCCAAACCGCAATCCCTGCTTGCGAGCAGCGGCTGCCCAGGTACCAACCACGTCGCGGTGCGGACCGATTGCGGCTGAGTTCCAGGGCTGGTGCTTCGAGTCCCACGCATCGAATCCGTCGTGGTGGTTGGCGAGGGAGATAAAGAGCTTTGCGCCGGCTTTCCTATAGCGCGCAATCAACTCGTCAGGCTCCCAGTTCAACAGCGTCCATTGTGGACAGAGGTCCTTGTAGCCGAAGCGCGACTGTGGGCCGTAATGCGCCAGATGGTACTTGTAGTCCTCTGATCCCTCCTCATACATCGCTCGCGCATACCAGTCGCCGTATTCTGGAACGCACTGCGGCGTCCAATGCGCCCAGATGCCGAACTTCGCGTCCTGGTACCACTCAGGCGCGTCGTATTGCAGCAGAGAGTCCCACGTGGGCTGATAGGGGCCCGCGCCTGCGAGGTCGGGTATCGGCGAGTTCATCGGGACGCCGTCAAAGGAGCCGCCTGGGATGGGCAGCGTTGGCGGGTCTCCCCATTCCGTCGGGCGCCACGTTGCTTCGTCCAGCTTTGTCTCGACAATCTTGCCTCCGACGAGGCGATAGAAGACGCGCTCGTGCGGCGGCGTTGCACAAAATGCGGCGTAGTCCTGCGTGTACTTGTTGAAGCCTGTTGGAAGGTCCTCACTCGACGATTGTCCGATGGCTGGTAGGGCGTTGGCTGCCGCTGCTGTTGCAATCAGTTTGCAGAACTCTCTACGCTGCATCGGATTCTTGCTCCTCGACTGTTGGGTTGTGTCGACAAGGTGCGCAGCCTGCGGCGGGGCACTCTTCGACGTGGGTGCCATTACATCCGGCGACAAGCATCTTGTCAACGGTTACAGAGTCTGGGCAAATCGGCAATCCAGGCGAAATGAATTGGACGCCAGCCTAGTTGTCGCCACTTTCGCGTTTGTACGGTTTCTGCATCAGTGCGCGTGCTTCGTTGATGGCGCCCTGTGTGTTGTCGTTGGTTTGGATGGCAAGGCGGTATTCATTGACCGCGCGGTCGCGCTGGCCGGTTACATCGAAGATGCGGCCCAGTTCGATGTGGCTCCAGACCTCGACCCAGCGGGGAGCGAGGTCGCCGCGAAGAGCATCGCGGAAGCTGTTGGCGGCGGACTGGTAGTTGCGCTGCATGAAGAAGACTTCGCCGATGCGATAGCTGGCCAGCGAGCTGTTCTTGTTGGCGTCGAGCGCCTTCTGGTACTCGATGAGCGCCTGAGTCAGGTCGCCCTGCGCAACCTGCTCCTGCCCGCGCAGCACGGCGACGCGGACGGCGAGGTCCGGCGTGCTCTTGAGCAGCCAGTCATCGGGATCGATTTGGATTTGGCGAGGACGTCCGAAGGTTTCCACGGAGTAGTTGGAGTCGGTGCCGGTGACATCGACGCGGCGGACTTCGGTCTTGCCGTCGGTTTCGATGCGCAGTTCGACTGGCATCCGGAAGAGGTCGAGGTCCTGCGAGATAGAGCCGACGGTGCGGAAGCCCTTGTTATTGCTGAGACGAAAGACGGTGAACTTGTTGGTAAATTGTGGCGCGCCGGTACCGTCGCACCACTGCGAGAAGAAGGGGACGAGGTTGAGGTTCGATTCGGTCTGAGCCAGCGACTCAAGCTCGGACGAGCGGATGGATTTGCCGCCGTACTGGGTGAGCACCGCACGGAGGAACTTGTTGAAGGTGTCGTCGCCCATCTCCCAGCGGAGCATGTGGAAGACCATCGCGCCTTTTTCAAGCGTCATATTCTGAAACTGCGGTGAGAAGGGGTCGATGGTGGCGAGGCTGGTGAGCGGTTGCGTGTCGTAGGCGAGCGCGGCCGCGGATATATCTTCGATGGCAGACTGGAAGGCGGTCTTGCCGGCGGAGTCTCCGAGGTACATCAGCTCGGCATAGCGGGACATGCCGTTGGTAATCCAGGCGTCGTTCATGGTCGCGGGCGAGACCTCGTTGCCCCACCAGAGATGCGCGATAGTGTTCGAGATGAGGCGTTGTGCGTTGCGGGCGGAGATGCGTGTGCCGCTGAGGGCGACGATCTCCGGTGCCCATGCGGCGGTGACGGCATCGCCCGGCAGTTCGACGAGGTTGAGCACACCCGAGGCGGGCTGGCCGAAGGTGCCAGACATATAGAGGAACTCACGCTGGGCCGTGCGGGCGAAGTCGTCGGCTCCGTCTTTGTGCTTGGCAGTAACAAAGACGCGGATGTTTGCCGTGGTTGAAAGCGTGGCTGGGTCGAGGAACTGACCCGCGATGATGGTGCCGGGGAAGCCGGGCCTGGCCCAGTTGTAGACGTACTCGGTACGGTTGCCGGGCAGGCTTCTGGGCGCGGCGACGCCTCCGCCGGAGCCGACGACGCGCATGTCGCCGGGCACGATGATGTGCATCTCGGCGGTGAAGCGGTCGGTGTAGAGACCGGTCATGGGAAACCATGCGCCGGGATAGAGCAGGATGCTGATGGGGTCGTCGATGGAGGCGAACTTGATGCCGGAGACAGGACTGGTGTCGGAGCCTTCGAGCGTGCCCGCGTACTGGAAGGTGTAGGTAGCCGTCGTGCCTTTGGGCAGCGGTGTGGCCAGGTTGAAGCGGACGGTGCTGTTGGAGGCCAGACGCTCGGAGTCGAGCGCGTTGCCGCCGGCGTCGGTGACTTTGGTGATCTTGAGGCCGTTGTTCAGCTCGAAGGTGGGAGCGGTAAGGTCTTCGAGAGCCGTAAAGGTGACGGCGGCGGTTGCTGTCAGTTCGTGGGTGGCGGGCTTCAACTCGGCGTGGATGACGTAGCCGGTGATGTCGAGTTGCGGGCGGGCAGGCGCGGCCAGGGCGCTGACGGCGAGGAGGCTGGTGCAGAAAAGGATCGCTGCTGAGGTGCGAAGAAGTCGAGCGAAAGAGTCCATGCGGGCTAAAGTCCTCAAAATGATGGTACAGCCGTCAACTGGTTATTAGACGCTGGCTGAGGAGATTCGGCCCTCCGAGGATACCGGTTGGCGGAGGAGGTCTTCGACGGCCTGAGCTACACGCTGGATGGGGGTGTGGGCGCTGTCGGGGATATGACGGTGGCGGACTTCGGCGAGGTCAGCGATCATCTGGGTGCGCTGGGGAGTGTCGTCGAGGAGCGGGCGCAGGGCGGCGGCGACGTTGGCGGCGGTGAGCTGCTGCTGGATAAGCTCGGGGACGATGCGGCGGCCGGCGATGAGGTTCACCATGCCGATGGGCAGGTTGCCGTGTGCGTCGAGGTCGCCGGCGGGCCAGATCTCGGGCGGGTACTGGACGAGGCGTTTTGCGGCGGCGAAGGTGAGTGGGGAGACTCTGTAAACGACGATGAAGGGGTTGCCGATGACCGCCGCCTGCACCGTGGCCGTGCCGCTGGCGACGATCGAGGCGCGGGCGTGGTGAAGGGCTTCTCGGGCGTCGGAGACGAGGGTAATGGAGCTTTTTGGCCACTGAATACGAGGCAGTAGTTTCTGAAAGACAAAGTTGCTGACCACCTGTTTGTCGAGTGTGTTTGCTACAGGGATCAAAAAATCGTAGTTCGGACCTAGAAGTGCGGCAGCTTCGAGCATAGTGGGCAGGTTTGACTCGACCTCCTTCCATCGGCTGCCGGGGAGCAGAGCGATCCAATGCCTGCGTATGTGCGAGCTTGATTGAGGGTCTTTGCGATTGGCGGACATATACGTGACCGCAAATTGCTCGCGCGAGATGGCTGGTGCTGGAAGATAGGCCAGCGGGTGGCCGACAAACTCTGCTTCGACGCCGCGGTGCTGGTAGAACGGCGCCTCGAAGGGGAAGATGACCATCATGCGCGTGACGCGCTGCTGCACCCAGCGGAGGCGTTTGCGCTTCCACGCCCAGAGCTGCGGGCTGACAAAGTAGACAACGGGGATGTCGAGCTTGCGAAGTTCGCGGGCTAGCCGGAGGTTGACGTCGGGGAAGTCGATGAGGATGGCGACGTCCGGGCGGCGCTGTTTGATGCTGGCGACGAGGCGGCGGTAGGAGCCGTAGACGCGTGGCGCATGGCGCAGGACTTCGGTGATGCCCATGTGGGCCACGTCTTCAGCGCGAACGATACGCTCCTGGCCTGCGGCTTCCATTTCTTTGCCGCCGAGACCGAAGGCAGTGAGCTGCGGCAGGCGAGTGCGCAGTTCAGCGATAAGCTGCGCGCCGTAGTGGTCGCCGCTGGCTTCTCCGGCGGAGAGGAAGATGCTCGGGTTGGATGAGGTTTCGATGGAACCAGTGTAGATTTTTCTGGAGGGGACTGCATGGCTGGAAAAGTGAAGAGGTTCAGGGCTGTGCTGGAGCCGCTGGGTGGCGGACTGGGCTGGGTCGTCGCGCGCGTGCCATTCGACGTGAAGACAACCTGGAAGACGATGGTGCGGCTGCGCGTGAAGGTCGAGGTGAATAGAGAAGTGTTTCGTACTTCGCTCTTTCCTGATGCGGCGACCGGCGGGCACTTCGTTTTGGTGAATAAACAGATGCAGAAAGCCGCCGGGGTAAAACTGGGCGGGATGATCGACCTCGCTGTCGAGCCGGACATGGATGAACGCGAGGCGTGGGTGCCTGCGGAGCTGGAGAAGTTCCTGAAGCAGGAAAAGGCTCTTGCGCGGTGGTACCAGAAACTGAGCGAGTCCATGCGGCGCGAGATTGCGAAGTACATCGACGGTGCAGCAGGAGACGCAGGACGGCGAACGCGCGCCGAGCAGACGGCTGAGCGCCTGATGTTGAGCATGGAGGGCGAGAAAGAGTTGCCGCCCGTGCTTGAGGCTGCATTTCTCAAAATGCCCGCAGCACGCAAGGGTTGGGAGAAGATGACTGTGACACAGCGGCGGGGACACTTGCTGGGTGTGTTCCATTACAAGAGCCCCGAGGCACGGCAGAGGCGCGTGGAGAAGGTCGTGGAGGTTGCTGTACGGATGGCGCGCGGCTAGTCTGCGCTGAGCGGCTGGAATGTCGCACTATCCGTCCCCGTCTCCTGATCTTTGTACTGGAGTTGGTAGAGCTTCCAGTAGAGGCCGCGATGCGTGAGCAGTTCCTGATGGGTTCCGCGCTCGCGGAGCTGGCCTTTGTGCATGACGAGAATGGTGTCGGCGGACTGGATAGTGGAGAGCCGGTGCGCGATGAGGATCGACGTGCGGCCGGTAATCATGCGCGACAGTGCCAGGCGGACGCGGAGTTCGGTGTCGGTATCGACCGAACTGGTGGCCTCGTCGAGGATGAGGATGCCGGGCGCGTGGGCCAGCGCGCGGGCGAAGCTGATGAGCTGCTTCTGCCCGGTGGAGAGCGTCGCGCCGCGCTCCTGCACGGGCTCGTTGAACTGGTGTGGCAGCGTGCGGATGAAGTCGCCGATGTTGACCTCGTCACACGCAAGCTGCAGGCGTTCGTCGTCGATCCATGAGGAGCCAAGACGGACGTTGTCGGCGATGGTGCCGGTGAAGAGGAACGGGTCCTGCAGAACGACGCCGAATCGCTGGCGGAGTTTTTTGAGGTCCTGCCGGCGGACATCGACTCCATCGACCAGAATGTTGCCGCGCTGGATGTCGTAGAAGCGCATCATCAGACTGGTGATGGTGGTCTTGCCCGCGCCGGTGTGGCCGACGATAGCGGCGGTCTCGTTGGGCTCGATGGTGAAGCTGACGCCCATCAGAATCCACTCGATGTCGGCGAAGGTGCGAAGGTCCTCTTCGGTGGCGTTGGTGATGCGGGCGCGCTGGGCTTCGTCTAGCTTCTGGTAGGTGAACCAGACATTCTTAAATTCGATGCGTCCGGAGTTGTCGCCGGCGATTGGGGCGGCGGGTGAGACGATCTCCGATTTTGTGTCAAGCAGCTTGAAGACCCGCTCGCTGGCGGCCATCGCAGCTTGCAGGATGTTGTATTTGTCGCTGAGGTCCTGAATGGGCCGGAAAAACCGCTGCGCGTACTGGACGAACGCAATGAGCACGCCGAGCGTGACGGTGCCGAAGATACCTGCGATGTGCGCAGAGTGAACGCCTGGGGGCAGCGCGGCAAGGAAGGCTTCGTTGTGCAGCACGGCCCAGCCGCCGCGCCAGATAATGAGCGCAATCGCAGTGGAGCTGAGGAACTCGACGATGGGGTAGTAGAGCGCGTAGGCGAAGATGGCGTCGGTCCACGCCTTTTTGTTTTCTGCGTTGACGGCGGAGAAGTCGTTGAAGGCACGGCGCTCGCGGTTGAAGAGCTGCACGACCGACATGCCGGAGACGTACTCCTGCGTAAAGGAATTGATGCGCGCGGTGGCGGCCCGCTGGCGGCGGTAGCTGTCGCGGACGTGGCGACGGAAGATGCGCGTGGCGTAGAGAATGATGGGGATGACGGAGACGGCGAGCAGCGCCAGCGGCCAGCTCATCCGCAGCATGATGATGACGATGAAGGCCAGCACGAAGACATCTTCAAAGATGGCCAGCACGCCGGAGGTGAACATCTCGTTGAGCGCGTCCACGTCTGATGTGACGCGGGTGACGAGGCGTCCAACAGGGTTGCGGTCGAAGAAGGCGGGCGACATGCGTTGCAGATGGCGGAAGATCTGGCTGCGCAGGTCGAACATGATCTTCTGGCCGGTCCACTGCATCATGTAGGTCTGGAGAAATTCGAGCGCGAAGGTAAAGAGCAGGGAAGCAAGATAGAGTGCGCCGATCTGCGCGATACCAGTCATGGCGTGCGTGCTGAGATGGCGGGCAAGCCAGGATGGATCGGCAGGCGGCTCGCCAGTCATGTAGGTATCGACTGCAACTTTGACCAGCCACGGCCCGGCAACATCGCTGGCGGCCTTGAAGATGATGGCGAACGCAGAGAGGAAGGCCTGAAGTTTGTAAGGACGCAGATAGGTCAACAGGCGGCGCATGAGGCGTCCGTCGTAGGCCTTGCCTGCAATGTCCTCGTCGTGCGCGGACCTTTTTGTCCGTACTTTCTGCTCGCCCTTGTTTCGCTCGTCTGCCATGCGCTTCTTGACATTATTCCAGATGCGCAGCCGTGCCATACGATTCTGCATTTGAAGCAATTATGGCGAGACTGCCAAGGAAGCCGCGCCAAGCACCGGCCCGGAGTCTTTTGTCTGGGCGAAGACTACAAGGCGCATCGTGGCAGGGCTGGTGTTCTTCGGCGCTTCCAGCGCGAATCCGTGCGCTCCGGAACGGAGGTCCTTGAGGTTCCCGATGTGCTGGAAGGTGCGCACGACGTTCACGAAGGTGAGGCTGTGGCCTTTGTTTTCGCCGCCCTGAACGTGAGTGGTGTCCGAGGGATCGACGAGCGCTGCATAGAGATCGCCGTTGAGCTTCGGCGGAAGTGCGGCGGTCGAGACGGAAGCGGAGATGTGCGATCCGTCCACGATGGGCTTCGAGAGAGTGAGGCCAATCTTTGCGCTTTGCGCCTGATGTTGAATCGCGTCGAGAATGTTGCTGGCATCGGTGCCGACAAACTGCTTCGAGCCGTCAATCACCATCTGGGGCGTGTAGATGTCAGGGACCTTGGATATGACGCCGTACTCGCGCTGACGCTCGGTGAGCAGCGCCGAAGAGAAAGGGTCGCGCCAGCCCTGATGGTCCCAGTAATCCACATGTTCGCTGAGCACGATGATGTCGACTGCAGGGACCGGCTGAAGCTGGTTGAGCTTCGTCAGCAGCGTGTCGGCAGGTGGGCAGCTTGAGCAGCCTTCGGAGGTGAAAAGCTCAACCAGCACCGGAGTGCGCGACGCGGTCTGGGCGCCTGCGACATGAAAGAGCAGAACAGGCACAGCGATGAGCGCTGCACCGATGATCAGCGTGCGAAGCCGGAACGGATACTCCATGAGCGCACTCCTGATACCAACGTTAGACGCAGGGGCCCTGGTGCTGATTCTTTATTTCACAAAAAGACAGCCTGTTCGCTCCGCGTGGCTCTATCCGCGATGGCTGGAACCAGCAGCTTACTTATAGGTCGCCGATGCCCAGAAGAAGGGCGAGCACGGCGATAAGGGCTGCGCTGAAGACGATAGTGCGAATTCTCCCGTCCATAGGCTCTCCTCTACCCGCGATTTGATGGAACAATAATGTGGCGGAATGACGGTCGTCAATCGCATTGATGGGCCGCGTGAAAGAATAGGCAAGGGTATCTTCCCGGTGGTTGAACCAGTTGGCGTCTACATCTCGGTGCCGTTCTGCAAGGCAAAGTGCAGCTTCTGCAACTTCGCCTCGGATGCGTTTGCAGTCGGACGGATGGATGCGTATGTAGACCGGCTCTGCGGCGAAATTGTCTCGGCGCGAGCGAGGGCGGGCGGCATTGGCGCAACTCTTTCGGAGACAGCAGATACGGTTTACTTCGGCGGCGGAACGCCAAGCCTGCTGGCGGCTGCGCAGTTTCGGCGGATATTCGATCATCTGCGAAGGGAGTTTGCGCTTTCGGCGAATGCCGAAATTACGCTGGAGTGCGCTCCGGGGCAGCTCGCGGACGAGACACTGGACGAGTTGCTGAAGCAGGGGATGAACCGCGTCAGCTTTGGAGTACAGTCGTTCGTCGATCAGGAGAGCGCGGCTGTGGGGCGACTGCACACGGGACAGCAATGCCAGGATGAGATTGCGCGTGTGCGTGCGGCAGGAGTTGGGGAGATGAGTCTCGACCTGATTGCCGGACTGCCGTACCAGACGGAGGCAAGCTGGCGCTTCTCGGTCGAGCAGGCAATTCGGAGTGGCGTGCCGCATCTGAGCGTCTACATGCTGGAGGTGGACGAGGATTCGCGTCTCGGCAAAGAAGTGCTGCACAAGGGAAGTCGTTATCATGCAGGAGCGGTTCCTGCGGAAGACGCGATGGCCGAGTGGTATCAGCAGGCTTGCGAGGCGTTCGATGCGGCGGGCATCCGTCAGTATGAGATTTCAAACTTCGCGCGCGAGGGTTGTTCGTCGAGGCACAATCTGAAGTACTGGCGACGGCAGCCGTATATTGGCTTTGGGCTGGACGCGCACTCGATGCTTCCCACCGAAAACGGAGCAGTACGGTTTGCCAATACCGATGATTTGGATGCTTATATCGGTGGGCCATTTGCCCCGAACGTTGTGCTTCCTGAAGTTGAGATCATCAGTACGGAGCAGGCGTTTGAGGAGTCGCTGTTTCTTGGCCTGCGTTTGAACGAGGGCGTATGTCTCAATGAGCTGCAAGGCCGATTTGGCGAGGCGATGATGCGGAGCGTTATGCCTGCTTTGATCGAGTGCGAGTGCGCCGGTCTCATTGGGATGAAGGAGCGTCGTGTGCGTCTTACAGCGCGTGGCCGGATGGTCTCGAATGAAGTCTTCAGCCGCCTGCTGATTGAGGTTGCAGCGTAGAGTTGATTGAGGAAACATGGACGAAATCATCGATCTCAGAAGCGATACCGTCACGAAGCCAACACCTGCCATGCGCGCGGCGATGGCCGCCGCCGAAGTGGGCGACGACGTCTACGGCGAAGACCCCACGGTGAACCGGCTGGAACGCGAGGCGGCGGAGGTCTTCGGCAAGGAAGCCGCCATCTTTGTGCCTACCGGCACGATGGGAAATCAGATTGCCATCCGCCTGCACACGCAGCACGGGCAGGAGGTCATCTGCGAGTCGCGCGCGCATGTGCTGGACTGGGAGATGGCGACGATGGCGGCATTTTCCGGCTGCATGCCGCGCACGGTCGTAGCTGAACGCGGCATCCTGACCTGGGACCGGATCAAACAGGCGATTGGACCGAAGCTGTATTTTCGCGCGCGGACCGGGCTCATCTGTATCGAGAACACGCACAATATGGCAGGCGGCACGGTAACGCCGCTGGCGATTCTGCAAGAGATTTGGGCAGGAGCGCGTGAGGCTGGCCTGCCTGTGCATCTGGACGGAGCGCGCATCTTCAACGCCGCTACGGCACTGGGTACAACTGTCGCGGAACTATCGGCAGGCTTCGACACCGTGATGTTCTGTCTGTCGAAGGGACTTGGCGCGCCGGTTGGGTCGATGCTTGTAGGCAGCAAGGCTATGATCGAGCGGGCGCGTGTCTTTCGCAAGGCGCTGGGCGGTGGGATGCGTCAGGCAGGTGTTCTGGCTGCGGCGGGTCTGATTGCTCTGCACGAGAAGCCGGGTCGGTTGCACGAAGACCACGCCAACGCGCGACTGCTGGCTGAGGCCCTGGCCGCGCATTCCAGCGTCGAAATCGACCTCTGCACGGTGCAGACGAATATTGTCATCTTCACTCTACGCAATGGCGGTGATGCGGCTGCTCTGGTGGCCGCGCTGAAACGGAAGGACGTGCTGGCCAGCGCAATCGGTCCGCACGCGGTGCGGTTGGTGACGCATTACGATGTGGACCGCGCGGCCTGCGAGCGGACAGCTTCCATCCTGCTGGAAGAACTGCGGTAGCTGCACCTATACTGCGTCGCCGGCGACGATGGTTGGATTGGTGGCCAGGAAGACGCTGACGACGGTGCCATGCGCCGCGGCGTCTGTGTTGCTGGTCAATTCAATGGAGCCGCCGTGCTTGTTGACGATGCCGCGGCTGACCCAGAGGCCGAGTCCTGTGCCGCGTTCACCCTTGGTGGTAAAGAATGGCTGGAACAGGTGCGGACGGACCTCATCGGCGATGCCTGTTCCATTGTCGGCGATGATGACGAGTGCACCGTCGGGAAGATATTGCCCGGTGTGGCTAACGCCGGCGGCCTGCTCTGCAATCCGGATGGTCACTTCACCGCCCGGCGCGGCAGCTTCGGCTGCATTCGTAATCAGATTAGTGAAGACCTGCCGCAGTTCAACAGGGTAGGCCGAAACCGCGATGTGGGTGGGTACATCGATGGACACAGTCACGCCCAGGTCGGCAAAGCGATAGTCCATGAGCAGGAGGATCTCCTGAAGCATGTCCTTGAGGTCAACCTGTACCGGGGCACGCGATTCGCGGTAGAGGCCAAGCATGGCGCGGCTGATCTGTGTGACGCGGGCCAGCTCCTGCTCAGCCAGGTCCATAAACTGACGCGACTCGTCCACGCTTGTGCTGTTGCGCATGAGGTAGAGAAGGTTGGAAACCGAGTCGAGCGGGTTATGAATCTCATGCGCGATGGTGGCGGCCAGGCGTCCGGCGACGGCGAGTTTCTCGTTGGCCAGAAGAGCGTCCTGCGTGCGCCGCTCCATGGTGATGTCGCGGAAGACGAGGACAATGCCGATGATGGTGCCATGCTGGTCGCGGATGGGCGCGCCGCTGTCGGCGATATTGATCTCTGTGCCGTCCTTGCGAATAAGGATGGTATGGTTGGCAAGATCGACGATGCGGTTCAGCTTGCGGACCTGCGCAACCGGATCTTCTACCGGCTGTCGCGTCGTTTCGTGGACGATGCGGAAGACTTCGTTGAGCGGTTTGCCAAGAGCTTCTGCATTGCCCCAGCCCGTCATCTCGCGTGCTACCGGATTCATCATCTGGACGCGGCCGTTCGCGTCACAGGTAATCACTCCGTCGCCGATGGAGGCAAGCGTCGTGCGCAACTGTTGCTCGGATTGATAGATCTCTTCGGCCCTGCGTCCCAGCACTTCCAGCGAAGTGCGGTACGCGGCAGAGACGGCGTGCAGGCGGCTGCGCGTAAACAGGCCGATCAACACGCCGATAGCAAGCGCAAGCACCAGCAGCGTCGCCAGCATGGTGTGGACCTGATGCCGCCACCGCGCAATCCGTTCGGCGCGGTTACGTTCGGCTGTTTGGATGATGCCGCCGACGTCCCGGCGAATCTCATCCATCAACTCCTTGCCGTGCAGGTTCAGGTTGACGTCGTTGGTCTTCCCTCCAGCCTGCACGGTGGCGATCAAAGGCAGAGCAAAAGCGTCGCGCCACGTCTGCTGTCTGCTCTGCAGGTCAGAGATGTACTGCATCTCTTCGGGATCGCTGCCGGAGATGTCGTTGAGGCGTTTGAACTCGGCCGGCAGGCGGGCCTCAGCTTCAAGATAAGGCTGCAAAAACTGCATGTCGGAAGTGGTCTCATAGCCGCGCAGTCCGGACTCTTCATCGACGAGCAGTTTGGAGACCAGCGTTGCCTGGGTAATGCGCGCGTCCGAATCCTGAATGAGCTTGACGGTTGCATTCGCCCCCTGGATCAACCAGTAGAGCGCTCCCGCCGTGATCAGGAGTGCAATAACAGGCAGCAAAAATACCTGCCGCAGAATGTTATTGAATTGGCTTAAATTCACTGTGCTCTCGTTTGGTGGCGCTACCGGCGGCAGCATGGGCCGTTTGGAGCAGGCTTTCCAGCTTGCTGAGAAGCATGGGGGCGCCCTCGCCTTTGGTCATATAAAGATCGACCCTGGACAAAACTTCGACTGGAAGGCCGATATAGGCAGAAAGTAAAAGGATCGGGGTCGCCGGCTTGATCTGGCGCATTTTCTCCGCAACCTCGCCTCCGTCCATTCCCGGCATGGAATAGTCGAGGACGACTGCCTCGATCGGCTCTGAGGAGAAGAGGGCAAGCCCGTCCGTGCCGTTGGGCGCGGTCAGCACCCTGTAGCCGGCCCGCTCCAGCAGAATTTTGCGGATACGAAGGCCTACCAGCTCGTCGTCCACGCAGAGGATGAGATGAGGTTGCTGTGCCATAGCGTTCCTGTAGGTAGCTCCCAAAGAACCTTCTCCAGTATACGGGCCTGAATTTCAGACGTGGGCGCAAGGATTCATCGTATGTTTGCAATTATCCATGCAACTTTGGGTTAACCTGTCAGTAATTTCGATCAGGACACAGGGGGTCGCAGATTTGAGTCAGACCATCGTTGTGCTGGAAGATGAGCCCGACATCTCCCGTCTGGTGCAATATCATCTGGAGAGCGCAGGATACACCGTTCGCCCATATCTGAGCGCGCAGCGGGTTCTGAGCGATGCCGAGCGGCAGCCGCCGGACCTTTTCCTGCTGGACATCATGGTCCCGGGCGGCGATGGTCTCGACCTGTGCCGCAGGCTGCGCCAGAACCCGTTGCTGAGCATCGTGCCCATCATTTTTCTGACTGCCCGGGCTGCGGAGAACGATCGCGTCGCGGGGCTGGAGATGGGTGCAGACGACTACATCACCAAGCCGTTTGCCACGCGCGAACTGGTAGCCCGCGTCAAGGCAGTGCTACGCCGGTTTGAGCGGCCAACCACTCCTTCCGTGTTGAAGTTTGAAGCAGTGGAGATTGATGCGGGGGCCATGCAGCTTCGCGTCCGTGGAGAGCTGGTGACGACCACTGCGACGGAGTTCCGGCTGCTCGACTACCTGGCCCGCCATCCGGGGCGCGTGTTCAGCCGCGACCACCTGTTGGATGCTGTGTGGGGCGATGCGCGCTTTGTGACCCCGCGCTCGGTCGATGTCTATGTGCGGCGCATTCGTGAAAAGATTGAGGACGACGCGGAGAGTCCGCGTTATCTTAAGACGATGCGCGGAGCGGGCTACCGGTTTGAGATCCCGAAGACTTCCGCGCAAGCTCCGACTTCGGTTTAGAGGCGGTTTGTGACGCGAGGCCTTTTCTTTTCACTCTGGATTCGTATTCTTCTTGCCCTGGCCGTTGTGGCCGCGTTGCTGGTCTGGCTGGCCCCGTTGCGGAGAAGTGAATGGATCGCAGGCAGCGTGCTGCTCCTGGTATGGGCGGCAGTCCATGCCTTTCTGCTGGAGCGGTCCGTGCGCCGGCATATTGCGTCTCTGACGGCTGCGGTCGAGGCCATACCTGAACGACAAATTGCGGAAACGCTGCAGGAGTTCAGCGACTTCGACGGTCTTGCGCGTGCGCTCGCGGCGGCGTCGCAGCGCGTAGAGCGCGCATTGGCGGCGGCTGCCGGCAGTCGCCGCGAGTTGGAGGCGATGATCGACAGTATGCAGGATGCGGTCGTCGCCGTGGACTCGACCGGACGCATTCAATGGACCAACGAGCACATGCGGCGGTTGATGCCCGGCAATGCTCGCGTTGGGCACGCGCTGGTCGAGATCATCCGCGACCCGGATGTGCTCGATTGCGTTCGCAATGCAATGGAACAACGCACAGTGAGTGAGCGGCGGTCGAACCTGCTGCTGCCCGGTCGCATATTTGAAGTGAGTGCCTCGCCAACGCCAGGAGGCGGCGCGGTAGCGGTGCTGCACGACATCACAAGAATTGAACAGGTGGAGCGCACACAGCGCGATTTTGTGGCGAACGTCTCGCACGAACTGCGGACCCCGCTTACCTCCATCAGCGGCTATGTGGAGACGCTGCTTGACCACGAGACTTCGCTCAGCGCGCAGGCGCGGGAGTTTTTGGAGACGATTCTGAAAAACGCCGCGCGCATGGGCAGGCTGACCGAAGACTTGCTGGCGATGGCGCGGATCGAATCTTCCGACCAGGAACTCCATCGGGTCCCTGTATCGGCCGACGTGCTGGTGCGCGATGCCGTACGTGCGATGACCGGATTGGCGCAAGACCGTGGGGTCGTGCTCGAAGCAGGTGAGGCAACAGGCGCTGAAGTCATGGCGAACGCAGACGCCATCCTACAGGTGCTGAGCAATCTGATCGAAAATGGAATCAAGTATGGAAAGACCAGCACGCAAGATCATGCACGTGTCGTTGTCGCCGCACGAGACCTGCCTCCGTCCGAGGCATCGGAAGGGAAGGCAGCAGTAGAGTTTTGCGTACGCGACTTTGGACCAGGCATAGCCTCCGAACATCTCAGCCGCATCTTCGAGCGATTTTATCGGGTGGACAAAGCGCGCTCGCGCGAGTCTGGAGGGACGGGACTTGGGCTCGCGATTGCCCGCTACGTCGTCGAAGGGCACGGAGGAAAGATATGGGCGAAGAGCGAGATGAACAATGGCAGCATGTTTTTCTTCACACTGCCAAAGGCGCATAACTCAACAAATGACTAACCTCTTTGAGTCCTGTTTTGTTAAGGGCACGGCTTCAGAGCCTGTCCTGAGCGTAGTCGAAGGATGCCGCAAAGCGCCTATTTTGAATGGGGCTTTAGCCCCCTGAGGGAATCTTCCATACTTAATCAGACCCTCCCTGAGTTTTGAGGCGTTTTCACGATTTGTAACCTTGTTGTAACAATTCACGGTCAAACTGGAACAGGTCTCCATAGTCGAGTCCAACGTGACGCGGGACCGTGGCTACAGAAATCAGAATAGGTATCTTCCATCTGCATGACTACGGAAAGAGAACCCGGGCCGCTGATGACTGTGCAAGAGCCCACGGAAGCACAGCGCAAGCCCGCCATCGAGAGCGGCGCAGATGCATTCGGCGGAGATCGTTCGCCCATTCGTACCTACCTGAACCAGCGAGGAAGCGGCAGGCTGGCGGACAACAGTTTCGCCGCCGTGGTGCTGGCGTCGGCGTGCAGCATCTTTGTGATTGTCCTCTTCATTCTCTTCATTCTGATTGTGCGTTCTCACCTGAGCCTGGTGCAGTTCGGCTGGCATTTCTTCACGCATCGTGCGTGGGACCCGGTCTCCGGCAACTTTGGCGCATTGCCCTTCATCTATGGAACGCTTGCTACATCCTTGCTGGCATTGTTGATCGCTGTGCCACTGGCATTGGGAGTGGCCATCTTCCTCACGGAGCTTTGCCCGCGCGCGCTGCGTGCCCCAGTCTCCTTTCTTACCGAACTGCTGGCGGCGATTCCGAGCGTTGTCTATGGACTATGGGGCATCTTCGTGCTCGTGCCGCTGATGCGCGATGTGGTTGGCCCCTTTCTAACAAAGACTCTTGGATGGACTGGACTTTTCGCGGGACCAAACTTCGGCGTCGGTCTGCTGACGGCAAGCATCATCCTCTCCATTATGATTTTGCCCATCATCTCGTCGTTGACGCGCGACATCATGCTGGCCGTGCCGAACAGCCAACGCGAGGCCGTGCTCGCTCTTGGCGCCACCAGGTGGGAGATGGTTCGTATCGGCGTTCTGCGCAACGCGCGCATCGGCATCGTGGGCGCGGTCATGCTGGGACTTGGGCGCGCTCTGGGCGAGACGATGGCCGTGACCATGGTCATTGGCAATAGTCCGGCAATCAGCAAGTCTCTCTTTGCGCCGGGCTACACGCTGGCCAGCGTCATTGCCAATGAGTTCTCCGAAGCAACAGGGAGCCTATATCTGAGCGCACTCATTGAGATTGGTCTTGCGTTGTTTCTGGTGACGATCGTGGTCAATACCATCGCGCGGCTGATGGTGTGGGCCGTCACGCGCGGTTCGCCGGCGAGGGTGGGCTAGCGAATGAATACTCAATCGCTCAACTCGCAGCAGGGCAACTTCCAGCCAAAGCCGACGCGGCTTAACATCGCCCGGCGCACGGCGGCCAATTACTTTATCAGCGGCCTTTCCATTCTTGCCACGCTGGTCGTTCTTGCGCCGCTTGCGGCCGTCCTCTTTTATCTGATCTACAAAGGCGCAAGCTCGCTCAACCTTGCATTCTTCACACAGGTCCCTGCGCCTGTGGGCGAGACGGGCGGCGGCATGGCCAACTCCATCATCGGCTCCGGCGTCATCCTTCTGGTTGCGAGCTTGATGGGCATTCCCATCGGTATCGCCGCCGGGGTTTATCTGGCGGAGTACGGCCGGGGCACGATGCTTGGCAATGCTGTGCGCTTTACGGCAGACGTACTCAATGGCGTCCCGTCGATTGTCATGGGCATCGCGGTCTATTCGCTGGTGGTGGTCGAACAGAAACACTTTTCCGCTCTGGCAGGCGGCATTGCGCTCGCCATTATGATGGTGCCCACCGTGACGCGCACAACGGAAGAGATGCTGGCCACGGTCCCACATGCTGTGCGCGAAGCGGCCCTCGGCCTGGGCGTGCCCAAGTGGAGGACGGTCCTTTCGGTGTCGCTGCGCACGGCATCGCCTGGAATCATCACCGGCTGTATGCTGGCCTTTGCTCGCGTCGCCGGCGAGACTGCGCCGCTGTTGTTTACCGCCTTCGGCAACCAGTTCTGGAGCTTCCGGCTGAACGAGCCCATCGCTGCGCTCCCGTTGCAGATTTATGTCTACGCCATCTCGCCGTATGATGAGTGGCACCGTCTGGCCTGGGCAGGCTCGCTTGTTCTGATTATTTTGATCATGGTCTCAGTCACGCTCGTTCGCATCTATGCCAACCGCGGCGTACTCAAGGGAGGAAGCTAGTGGGAGTCGGCATTGTCGTCGAAGATTTGAACGCCTGGTACGGCTCAACGCACACGCTGCAGGACATCAACCTGCACATCCCCGCAAACCATGCGACCGCGCTCATCGGCCCATCCGGATGCGGCAAATCGACGTTTGTCCGTTGCCTGAACCGGATGCACGAGACCAATCCCATTGCCCGCGCAACCGGCGTAGTCCGCATGGGCGAACTGGATGTCTACCGCGACGCATCTCCGGTTGAGATTCGCCGCAGGGTAGGAATGGTCTTTCAGCGGCCTAATCCTTTTCCAACCATGTCCATCTACGACAACGTGGTGAGCGGTCTCAAGCTGAATGGGTTCCGCAATCGCCGCATCCTCGACGAGACCTGCGAGCGCTCGCTGAAGCAGGCCGCGTTGTGGGACGAAGTTAAAGACGACCTCAAGAAGAAATCCGGAGCGAGCCTCTCCGGCGGCCAGCAGCAGCGTCTGTGCATTGCCCGCGCGCTTGCGGTCGATCCCGAAGTCTTATTGATGGACGAACCTGCCTCCGCGCTGGACCCCGTCTCGACCTCTAAGATCGAAGACCTTATCTTCCAGCTCAAGAGCCAGTACACCATCGTCATTGTTACCCACAATATGCAGCAGGCCGCGCGCGTCGCCGAAAACACGGGCTTCTTCCTGAGCGGCAAACTGGTTGAGTTCGACTCCACGCACAAGATCTTTACCAATCCGCGCGACAAGCGCACTGAGGATTACATCACGGGGAGGTTTGGCTGATGCGCATCAAATTCCAGCAGAGCCTCGACGGTCTGAAGGAGCGGCTTCTTATCATGGCCGGCCTTGCGGAACAGGCCATTCAGCGGTCCATTGAAGCCTACAGCACACGCGACGCCAGCATCTGCGAGCTTGTGCTCCGCGCCGAGCCCTCCATCAACCGGCTTGAGCGCGAGATTGATCAAATGGCACTCGATCTTCTCGCCATGGAACAGCCCATGGCCATCGATCTTCGCTTCATTCTTTCGGTCATTCGTATCAATGCCGATCTGGAGCGCGTCGGCGATCAGGCTGTCAACATCGCCATACGGGTGCGCGAGATGGGAGCCTTTGCCAATATTGACCTTCCGGTGGACATTCCTAAACTGGCCGCGCTGGCCTCCGCAATGGTGCGCAAGGCATTGCAGGCCTTTATTGAAGGCAACGCCGAGTTGGCAAAGTCCGTTCTGACGCTGGACGACCAGGTGGATGAGATGAACGATGCGGCCTTTCGTGCGCTCAGCTTGCTGATTAAGGAGAAGCCTGAACTGACGCCGCAGTCTCTTAACGCACTCATTATCGCTCGCAACCTGGAGCGCGTTGGCGACCATGCCACCAACATCGCAGAAGACGTCATCTTCTGGGTACGTGGCGCGGACGTGCGCCACAACCCTGTGGATGCATCCTCTGGCGGGCAAAGTTAATCCTCCGGGTTCCACCAGATCAGCTTCGGTAGCATCGGATAGTACAACCCCACGCGAATCTCCGTCGCCTTTGCGCTAAGCCGCATCATGCGGGCATAAGCCTCCATCTGCCCTGCATACTTTGCTTTTTCGTTCAGCAAAAACTGGTCCATTCCTTCGCGCCCGTGCGTCGAGGTCTTGTAGTCCACGATCCACAGACATTCACGGCCTTCCAGCAGCGGCTCCAGTCCTGCCCGAAATACCCTGTCCATCCTGACGCTCGCGCGCTCCTCTCGCCAGGAGGTCAATGCGAACTCGCTTGCGGCCTCGTGCTGCGCGGTGAGTATCCAGCGGCCTTCCGGGTCCTGAAGCGTCTGGACGAGCGCCGATTGGACGCTCTTTACTCGCCTGCCTATCGACGCAGAGGCTACGCCATCCGCGCGGAGCACCGCAGCAATTCTCGGACTCCACTCAGCGATCTGCTGAATCAAGTCATCTGCGGACATGCCATCCGCCGCACACCGGGCAAGCATCTCCAGAAATGCATGAACGGCATTGCCGAAGGCCCGGGCATCAAGCGATCCCTCGGGGCGAACAAAGCGCCCCTTTTCAGGTTGTGCAGCCGCCGCGTTATGAGTCAGGCGTCGGATGGTCTCAAAACGCGCTTGCGGATCGAACTCCAGGGGAAGGCGTCGCAGCGCGAGCGCTGCAACGGGCTCTGCACCTGCGGCCAACGCCAGGGTGCTGTCCTCGCCGTCATCCGTGCCGGAAGCGGATGCGATGGGGACGAGGTGCCGCTCTGCCGCGAGCCATGCAGCCTTCAGAAGACTTCCGGCAGACGGGTTGACTTCATTTTTAGAGTTCGTCTTTGCTACGGCGAACAGATGCAGTTCTTCTTTTGCGCGAGTACAGGCCACGTAGAAGAGCCGCTTCACCTCCGCGGCCTCGCGGTCCGTGTGAACGCTGTTCAACCAATCGTTCAGCGCCTTCGATCCTTCTCCCTTGCCGACGATTGGTGCAAGCACGACGTGAGCAGTATCGTCCTCCGATTCAAATTCATCCCAGGCCAAAAGCTGTCTCGTCTTTCTTCGCGGCGGCCTTTCGAGCGCGGGCACAATCACCACGTCCCACTCCAGACCCTTTGCTCCGTGGATGGTCATCAAATCGACAGCATCGACGCTGGAGTCTGCCTGTGCGAAGAGCTTGTGCATGTGCTGCTTCAACACCGTTGGATCGACCGTGCCTGTTTGCGTTTCCAACTCATCGAGTAGTTGCAGATAACGATGTACGTTCGCCATCTCGTGCGGAAGCAGATATGCATCGCCGCCAAGCGAACGCCAGGCACGTTCCACACATTGCGCGACCGTCATACACGGGCGCTGCTCCCACGCTGCATGTAGCACCGGCCATAGCCGTGCCAGTCTTGCGCAACTCTCTTCACTTAGCAGATGCCCGCGTTCGGCGATTACGTCCTCCATCGCGCGTCTGGCCCATGTCGAGTCATCTGCGCCTGCAAGCATGTGCAACTCAGATAATTCAAGTCCGCACCACGGCGCGCGCAGCACCGCCAGCCATGCAATACGGTCTGCGGGATGCAGCAGAGCCCGCGTCAGCGCATAGAGATCGAGCACCTCCTGCCGCTCTCCCAACTCTTCGATGTCCACTGCGCGATAAGGGACTGGGCCTGACCCTGCGGTCTTCTGAAACTCAGCAATGATGTCGGCAAGCGCAGTGCGGCTGCGCACCAGGACAGCGATCTTCCACGGTTCGCTGCGATCTTCAGGAAGCGACTTCGCGCGCCATCGCTCGACGATCGTGCGGATCGATTGTGCATTTGACTTTGCCTGCGCGCGCGTACTCGCTTCTGGGTGGACTTCGGACGCATCATAAGGCAGCACGTGCCCATGCCACACAAGGTCAAGGGCGTCCGTGGCGGCACGCACCGGGGCCGCCTCCACATAGGGAACCTCTTCAGGAGATGTTGCACTAGCCTCGCGCGGAAACAGCAGCGCAAAGTCCCGATTGAAGGCTTTTACCAGACCTTCCTGCGAGCGGAAGTTTGCGGTGAGCTGCAACCGTCCTACGGCCAACTGTCCAAGTTCGCCGGTCAGCATCGTTCGCACAAACCGTTCCACGCGGGCCTGGCGAAACAGGTAGATCGATTGCTTCGGATCGCCGACCAGGAATACCGTTTGGCTTTGCCCATCCCAACCCTGCGTCAGCAACTCGATCAGCCTGTACTGGCCGGTCGAAGTGTCCTGCATCTCATCGACGAGCAGATGCTGCAATCTCGTGCCCAGTGCGGCGGCCAACCCCGCTGAGGCATCCTCATGTTCGAGCGCCGAGGAGGCCAGCAGCCCCAGTTCGACGAAATCGCATTCGCCATGTTCAGCAAACACGAGCTGCAACTCCGCCAGTGCACGGCTCAGCACGCGGATGAGTGTCTTCGTCACGACCCATTGTTCGTCAGGATATGCAGCAGGCGGCAAACGAGAGACACGCCTGATCTCCAGGAGCAGATCGTCTCTTTCGCGCAACTGTTCGTGGAGAAGTTTCAGTCGCGTCTTATGGCGCGCACCAATCTCAAAGCCCAAATGGTGTGGACTTGTAGATGCTCGCCACTTGCCGTCCTTTGTCACCAGTAGATGAATCAGCGCGCGCCAGCGTTCAAGCTCTCGCGGCTCTGCATGAGGGGCATCGTAGACTCCGGCACAGACGGCGATAGGCGATGGCCTACCCTTGTACCCATCCGCACAGCCCATCTCTCCAGCAAGAGCCGCCAGTTCATCAAGAATATCTCTCGGGAAAAATGCCGAAAGCCGCGCCAGTCCGGCACGAATGACCTGCTCCAGCACGTGCTGCAATCTGGGGTGTACCGTTTCGTCGAGACGCGCATCGTCATAACCGGCCCCCACCAATGGTAAGAATTCACCCCACTGGTTCCGAAGCGCAAGTATTTCGGCCAGCAACGCTTCGCAGTCGCTCAGGTTTCCATCGCGGTGCAGCAGCAGCGTCCGCAACGCCTGATCCAAATCCTTGTCCTCATTGCCAAGCTCCATCCATGTCCGGCGCGCTGCCTCGATGTACAGAGCGGACGCATCTTCCCGAGGAGACAGGCCTCCACCGCCGCCTGACAACACGGGAAGCGACTGCGCAATCTCCGCGCAAACAGAGTCGATGGTGCGAACATTCAGTCTGTAAGGGTGGTCCAGCAACTGCCAGCCCAGATGCGCATCGCGCTGCAAAACTGCCTGCGCAAGTGCCCGGGTTTCACGATCAAATTCATTTTTCAGGAGGTCGGGTTCCGTTGCGCGCCGCAGTTGCTCCACAATGCGGCCACGCATCTCCGCGGTTGCCTTGATCGTGAATGTGATAGCGAGAACCTGTTCCGGTTGCTCGACGCTCTCATCGGCAAGCAGTTTCAAAAATCGCTGGATCAGCAGGCCAGTCTTGCCTGAGCCTGCGGGCGCTTCCACAATCCAGGAGCGGCGCACGTCGAGTGCCTGCCTGCGTGCTTCCAGATCGGACAGCAACGAAGCGTTTGCCGTTTCAGGTACAACAGACTTCGGGACAACGTACAACTCAGTCAAGTTCGCCTCCCGTTGTCAACGCATTCTCCTCCTCTTCAAGCAGCGAGGTGTCCAGGCGGCAGAGTATCCTTTGCGCGCAATGCTCGCAGGTGGACGGGTACTTCTTAGGGTCTACGAGCGCCTTGCCTGAATAGAAGTCCACTGCCAGATCGTCGAGCACGCGCCGCCACTCGTCTACCTGTGCTCCAAGACTGGGTTCTTTCATCGGGCGCGGCTTAGGCAATACGTTCTCGGATGCAGAGTATCCAGTCAGGACGAGTTCCTTGCCGGGGCGCACCAGCCCGAACGCAACACCCTGTAGCTGCTCGGGGTCGGAGAGCGTGGCATAGAGCGGAAGCTGCGGCTCATCCGGTCTCTCGCCAAGCCACGCATTCGGCGAAACCTGGCCGGTCTTGTAGTCGATCAGCAGCTCTCCACCCTCGACCAGGTCGATGCGGTCAATCCGCACACTCAGGCGAAGCGGGCCAACGCGAACATCCTCAAAACTCTTTTCACTCTGGCTGACTTCAAATGGACTGCGCTTCAGTTCCAGTTCGAGCCACGACTTCAGCAGTCTGCGCAACCGCTCATGTTGCACACGCAGGTAAGCGTTGTCCCACGGCACAGAGCTCGCAGGCGCGGCCCTTTCCAAACCCCGCTCGATCGCGCGATCCAGCAATGCGTCGCGTTCGATCTCGCTCATCGCTTTGAGAGCGCGCTGCGTCTTCACCTCATTCCAGAAGATCTCAAGGATGTGATGGACAGCCGTGCCGCTCTGCCGCGCATCCATCCCCGCTTCGACTGACTCCAACTCGGTTGACCACAACCTCTGCTCTGCAAATGCGCGAAATCCGCAGGCCGCCTGCAACTTCAGTAAATATGCTCCACCGTGCATGACGCGATCCGGAGGCACCTGTATCGGCGCAGCATCTTCTACCGCGTCAAGGGCAACAACCGGGTGAACAGGTTCCATACCCGCCAGCGATCCAATGTCCGACTCATCCAGATGCAGGCCCGCAAGCGCAGGCGATGGCCGCTGCTTACCTGCTTCACACTCCGCCGCAAAGCTGAAGACAGCCGTGCTCGCGCTGGCGGCAATCCGCTCCGTTGTGCGTCTTGCATCTTCACTGTCGCGCGCGACGTCCGTTCCCGGCATCTCCAGGTCACATTGAAGACTCCACGGGAGCAGGGGATTGGTGCGGACGGGAGCAGGCCAGTTGAGGTCTCCAGCGCTCAGAAACCAGACAGCGTCAAACACCGAACCGGCGGCTTCAAATGCCCCCATCACCTGCACTGACGCATCGTGAGACTCCGGCGCAAAGAGGCTTCGATGCGCGATCTGTTCAAGCGAAGCCAGTGCATCGCCAAACCGAACTCCGCCTCCCATGAAATCAAGCGTAGCCAATTCATCGAGCGCGCTCTCCCACTTCTTATGCGCCTGAAACTCCACGCTGCTTCCCGTAGGGGATTCCCAACAGGCGGTCTCCAGCCAGACGTGCATCCTTTCTGCCCATTCTGTATAGGAGAGTCGGTCTCGCACATTGAATGTCTCCGCAGCCGTCTGCCGCATCGCTCGAAGTGTTGCAGGCAGTCGGCCAAGTTCCTGTCTGCGCGGCGACCTGTCTGCCGCTGCGCTCAGCCATGCGAGCGAGATCTCAGGACGCAGGCGCTTTTCTCTGCGCACCTCAAAGGCATCGAACTCCGCGCGCGCGCCTCGCTCGCCGGCAGACATGGCGAAGTACGGCGACAACAGCAATTCGCTCGCCCGGTCAAGCGGCAACGGCCCAGCCGACCATCGCAGAAGGTCAAGCGCCGTTCTCACCAATGGGACCCTCGCCAGAGGCGTGCCAAGAGAAAACTCAAATGGGTCTTCGTTCTGCGTGGCCAGGATGTTCAGCATTTCGGGCGCAAGCACCTCGCGAAAGACCCGGTCAATCTCCGTTCGATGTTCTTCGAGTGCCGGAACGATCACGGCAATCCGTGCACCAGGTCTTTCTTCAAGAATGCGTCGCGCCCATCGTGCTGCTGCATTGATCTCATCCAGTTCGTCTGCCGCACGCACGAGCAGCAGACTTTTGGCTGCGTGCAGTTGTATCTCCTCAGCGCTACAGCCCTGGGTGCGCACCGCATCGACAAGCACGCTCTGCGCGGGAGTCATGCGGTCGAAGCCAACCAGTACCAGTTCGTTTGTCCCCAGCCGCAAATGCCTGTTAGTCGCCGCGTGACGCAACCTCTCGGCAAGTTCAGCCCGGGCCAGAAGACGTCCGTCTCGGCATCTACGTTGAAACTCGGCCGCCCAGCGTTGAAAAGCCCTTGTGTCCGGACTCGGTCCCCCTCGAAGCAGGTTCTGACCGTTGTAGGCGCACAACCGCAGCCATGCGTCCGAAGCTATCGAAGCAAGCGAACCGGGCGAACGCAGACTCTGCCGCTCGGGATCGGCATCGATAATGCGCTGCCAGAGCGCGTGTTCCTGTGTCCTGTTCAACAGTAGTCGGGAATCGTGCCCATCGAGCAGCAGCCTGCGCCACAAATTTGACATCCAGGCGTCCCAGGCAATTATCCCCGCAGGCTGCCACGCCGGTGCGCCAGACTCTTTGCGATGCCGGTCAAACGCAAGCCCAAGTGTCCGCGCCGCTCTCTGATTGCCCGTTACGACGATCGCACCACGGCGCAAGGCCTCGGCAATCTCATCCGGCAGCGGATCAATCCTATCCATGTCAACGTTATACGCTGTGCTGTTCTGGAAAATCAGTCAACCGCTTTGATGCGGAAGGAGAGAACGCGCTCATGGCCAGCAACGCCAAAGCCGTCAACAGCGGCAAGGCGAGCGCCACCTGCAACGAACCCGCACCAGTCGAGACGATGCCCATCAGCCACGGGAACGCTGCCGCTCCCAGCCCCGAGACCGCGAGCACGATTCCAGCCTGCCGCGCCGTCGGGCCCTTGGCCATCAGAAGCGCCCATGTCGAGGGGAAGAACGGAGCCAGACTCAGCCCCAGCAACACAGAGCACGTCGCAATCAGCACGGCAGAATGCGAGAGCGCCAGACCTGCTGTGAAGACGGCAGTCAGCGCCAGGCCCCAGCGTTGCACCGTCCTTTCGCCAACGCGCAGCATGATCGCCGAAGCCAGCGCGCGGCCTACCGTCAGCGACATCCAAAGCAGCAGCGTCGTGTATTCGCTGATGACCAGAGTCTTGCTCCCATAACGGAGTGCAAACGTCGTGAGCCATCCGCTCAGGCACGTCTCCAGGCCGCCATAAAGAAACAGCAGCCCGGCAAAGTACAGATACACCTGCGCGCCGAGACCCGACCGCCTCTTATCCGTAGTATCTGTATCAGGAGCGCTCCATTCGAGTTCCTCCGCCGCTCCCCGCACCTCCACGAGCAGCCCACAGACCGCCAGCACAAACGCGCCCGCAAACCACTCCAGCAGGTTTCGTAACGAGAAATGCGGCAGCAGCCACGCAGCCAGCAACGCCGACAGCATCGCGCCCAGGCTGAAGGAGAAATTCAGCAAGGACAGCGCCGAGCCGCGATGCACGGTGAATCTTCGCCCAGCAAGAATGTTGGTTGCGGTAATGATCTGTCCGATGCCGAAGCCGCCAACAAACAAACAACCGCAGCCCACCGTGAGGTCGGGAGCAACCGCAAAACACCAGAACCCAACCGCACCGGCCGCAAGCCCCACCAGCAAACTGCGTCGCAGGTTGCGCGAGACGCTCACGCCGCCCAGAAACGCACCGCAGAACTTCGCCAGCATCAGCACACCGCTCTGCGCGTCGTTGAGCTTCCATTGCGTGGCCAGTACGGGCAGGATCGGTCCCAGCAAGGCAGTGCCCAGCCCGGCCAGCAGCAGAGCATAGTGCATCAGGCCCAGCGATGGAGCAGTCTTCGTTCGTCCGCGCAAACCAACCCCCGCCGCAGCAAGTCTCACTCAACAAGTATCATCGACGAAGGAGTCTTTTTCGTGTTGCGTAGATCGATATTTCTTGCTCTCTCTCTCTGCCTTGTCGCGGGATGCCGCAAATCGCCAACCACGGCCCAAAACGCCTCTGCATCGACCGCGCATAAGACCTTCACGATTCGCGGCACCGTCGTCAGCACCGATGCCACCAGCGTGATGCTCGACGGTGACGCTGTCCCCGGCTTCATGGACGCGATGACGATGCCCTACAAGCTCAAGGACCCCAGCGTCGTGAGCGAGCTTCACACCGGCGACCGCATCACGGCCACCGTTCTCGCTGACCAGGATGAAGCAGGCTTTCACAACGTTGTGCTCGACAACATCGTCGTCACCGCGCAGGCGCGTCCAGACTATGTGCCTCCGGTCCAGTACCACGTCCCCGCGCCCGGAGACGCCGTGCCCAACTTCACGCTACTCAACCAGAGCGGCCGCACCATCGACTTCGCCGAGTTCAAAGGTAAGGCGCTGCTCATCACCTTCATCTACACGCGCTGCCCGCTGCCGGATTTCTGCGTGCGCATGAGCCACAACTTCGCCGACATCGACAAGGCGCTCGCCGCCGACCCAGCCATCTACGCAAAGACGCACCTGCTCAGCATCAGCTTCGACCCCACCTACGACACGCCGAAGGTCCTGCGCAGCTACGGCGGCGCCTACACTGGCCGCTACACCAAGGAGACCTTTGCTCACTGGGATTTCGCCGCGCCCAGCGAAAAAGAGCTTCCCGCCATCACGCAGTACTTCGACGTAGGCGTCACGCCCGGCGATAAGAAGACGTTGAACCACTCGCTCTCGACCGTGCTCATCGGCAAAGACGGCAAAGTCGTCGCGTGGTATCCCTCGAACGAGTGGAAGCCCGAAGATGTCGTCGCCGCGATGAAGAAGGCTGCCGCAGCCTGAAGGGTCTGTGTGAGACCTCTGCTGCATGATTGTTTTACTTAAGGGCGCGGGTTTGACTGTGCCGTAAATACTTCGTTTGCCATTGAGGATTTAGACGGTGCTGAAAAAGTCTTTGTGGTTGTATTTGAGGATTAGCGTGGGGCTTCAGCCCCACGAAAGAGCCGGTAAATTCAAGGGGCTTTAGAGGGCGCTGAAAAAGTCTCTGCGGTTGCTTTTGGGATTAGCGTGGGGCTTCAGCCCCACGAAAGAGCCAGCAAATACAAGGGGCTTTAGCCCCGGGCCGTCCCTCCACTCAGCGCAAACAGACTTTTTCCGCACCCTCTTTAGCCCCGGGCCTTCTCTCCAGTCAACGCAAGCGGACTTTTCAGCAACCTCTTTAGCCCCTGTGGTGTGTTTTTGACTCAGGCGAGTCCACACACCGATCATGAAGCGCATCGCGCAACCGGACCTGCTCAAGTATCCTGAACTCTGCTTACCTGAAGGAGTCTCCGCACTATGGCAAAACTTACCCTCGGCTTCGGCGTTCTACTGATCATTCTTAGCCTCATCGGTTACATCGGGACCGGAAGCATACATCCGACGGCGCTCATTCCAGGCGGCCTCGGCATCCTCTTTATCTTCTTCGGCATCATGGCCAACACCGAATCGGTCAAGAAGCGGATGCTCTGGATGCACATCTCGGTGACGCTAGCGCTGCTCGGCTTTCTCAGCATGATTCCGGCGCTGATCGATTTGGTTCGGCTAGTGCGCGGCGTCTATTTCCCATACCCGGCTGCCGTGGAGGAGAAGTCGGTGATGGGACTGCTCTGCCTGCTCTACGTGCTCATCTGCGTGCGCTCGTTTATCAACGCGCGCCGTTCGCGTACCGCATAGGGAGCAGCAGGCTGGCGTTAAAAGTTTGTATCCCTTTTACCCCGCGGTTCATCAGATAACAGGCAGCGCAAACACGAACGAAGTGACCTTTGCTCCGGTCGGAATTGTCATCCTTTGGTCTATTTGCAACAGTGCCGTATCGTGGCAGCCGTGTCAGCGTAGACTGCCTATAGCTCTATGGCTTCGTATGGCCCATCCAGTTTCGGCGGCGGCATGAAGGCGGTGGACCGTCCATCGCGCGGTCACGGTCGCGCTGGAGCATCGGAGCTTGCTTCGCGCCCCAAGCCAAAGCTCAAGAAAGTTCTGCCCGAGGTGTGGGATCTCATCAAGCCCTACCGCCCGCTGCTCGCGGGCAGCTTCCTCCTGATGGTCGTCAATCGAGCCAGCGGTCTGGTCCTGCCGGCGTCGGCAAAGTTTCTCATCGACAACGTCATGTACAAGCATCAGATGGGGCTGCTGCCTAAAATCATCGAGGTCGTCGTGGCAGCGACCATCGTGCAAGGGATTACTTCTTTCACGCTTACCCAGATCCTTTCCAAGGCCGGCCAGCGTCTCATCGCCGAGTTGCGCAAAAAAGTCCAGTCGCATGTAGGCCGCCTGCCGGTCGCTTTCTACGACGAGAACAGAACAGGCACGCTTGTCTCGCGTATCATGACCGACGTTGAGGGTGTCCGCAACCTGATGGGCACAGGCGTGATCGATTTCTTCGGCGGCATTCTCACGGCCCTCTTCGCCTTTCTCTATCTCATCAAGCTCAGCGTTCAGATGACGCTGATCACCTTCGTCCTGCTGGCCACCTTTGCCTTGATCCTCCAGCGGGCCTTCAAAACCATCCGACCCATCTTCCGCGAACGCGCAAAGATCAACGCCGAAGTCACCGGCCGCCTCACTGAATCGCTTGGCGGCGTTCGCGTTGTGAAGGGCTATCACGCGGAAGCGAGCGAGGCGAATGTCTTCGCAGGCGGTGTCCAGCGCCTGCTTCAGAACGTCATCTCGTCGTTGACCGCGCAATCGTTGATGGCGCTCGCCTCAACCGCTGTGATCGGCCTCGTGGGCGCGCTGGTCATGTTTCTCGGTGCTCATCAGGTCGTCACCGGACGCCTCACCCCGGGCGGCTATGTCACCTACACCATGTTTCTTGCGTTCATGACGGTTCCCATTGTGCAGCTCGTGTCGATCGGCACGCAGCTTACGGAAGCACTCGCCGGACTCGACCGCACCCACGAAATCCTCTCCGAAAACCAGGAAGACTCCGAACCGGCTCGCGTCCACAACCTCGCCACCATCCGCGGCGACATCGCCTTCCGCGACGTCACCTTCGCCTACGAACCGGGCAAGCCCGTCCTCCACGGCATTAGCTTTGAATCGAAGCCCGGCACCGTCACCGCGCTTGTCGGCTCGTCAGGCTCCGGCAAATCGACGATCATCTCGCTCGTCTGCGCCTTCCACACGGCCACCACCGGTCAGGTCATGGTCGATGGCATCGACCTTGCCACCATCCGCCTCAGCAGCTATCGCCAACAACTCGGCGTAGTCCTGCAGGAAACCTTCCTCTTCGACGGCACCATCCGCGAGAACATTCTCTTCTCGCGCCCCAACGCTACCGAAGAGCAACTGACGAACGCATGCCGCATCGCCCGCGTGGACGAGTTCGCCGAGCGGTTCCCGGAAAAATACGACACGATCGTCGGCGAGCGCGGCGTGAAGCTCTCGGGCGGTCAACGTCAGCGGCTCTCCATCGCCCGCGCCATTCTGGCCGACCCGCGCATCCTCATCCTCGACGAAGCGACCAGCTCACTCGACTCCGAATCCGAAGCCATGATCCAGAACGGCCTCAGCTACCTCATGCAGGGCCGCACAACCTTCGTCATCGCGCATCGCCTCTCGACCATCCGCCGCGCCGAACAAATCCTCGTCGTTGAACAGGGAGAGATCGTCGAGCGCGGCAACCACGAATCGCTCTACGCCCTGGGCGGCCGCTACTACGATCTCTACACCCGCCAGCACGGCCTCGAAACCAACCTCTTCCTTGCTCCCGGCGAAGGCGATAACATCGAAGAATCAGAGACTTCCAAGGTGTAAAGCGGCCTGATGTACACTATGTACATGGCGCTGCATATCACCAATCCGGTCGTTGAGCAAAAGGTCAGGGACATGGCCTCCGTAATGGGTGAGTCCATCACGGAGGCTATCGGTGCCGCCGCCGACCTGCGGATGCATGGCATCAAGCCATCGGACAGGAAGCGTCCAAAGCCAACTGTCGAGGAGATACTTGCTCTGGTTCGCAGCTACAACCTGACCCCAATCAATGAGGGCCTGACCGAAGATGAGATTCTTGGGTACGGTCCTGATGGTATTCCCGAGTAATGGTGATCGACACATCTGCTTTGGCGGCCATCCTCCTCGATGAGCCTGATGCCTCAGTCTATGCGTCGGCGATGCTGAACAGCCCAGATTGCCTGTTCTCAGCAGCGTCCCTGGTCGAGATATCCATGATTGCCATGAGGCTGCTATCGCCTGATCCGCTCACCGTGCTCGACGATCTGATCAGAAGCATGGACATCTCCATCGTCGCAGTCGATCACGAACAAGCGATTTTTGCGCGCGAGGCATTTCGCCGATTCGGCAAAGGCCGTCACAAAGCGCGGCTTAACTTTGGCGATTGCTTTTCATACGCTTTGGCAAAGCAAACCGGCGAGCCGCTGCTCTACAAGGGCAATGACTTCAGCGAAACCGATATTGCCCGCGCCTAGCCCTCCACGCCTAACTGCGTCAGCAGAAACGCATAGTCGAACGCAATCTCCTTCAGGTAGTCGTATCGTCCCGAAGCCCCGCCGTGTCCCGCATCCATGTTGATGTGCAGCAGCAGGGGAGTGCCGTTCGTCTTAAGCGTCCGAAGTTTAGCCACATACTTCGCCGGCTCCCAGTACATCACCTGCGAGTCGTTCAGGCTGGTCTTCACCAGCATCGCCGGATACACTCCTGCCTTCAGGTTGTCGTATGGCGAATACGAGCGCATATACGCAAACGCCTCCGGTTCATTCGGATTCCCCCACTCCTCATACTCGCCGACAGTCAGGGGCAGGGAAGCATCGAGCATCGTATTCATCACATCCACAAACGGAACATGAGATAGCACCACGCTGAACAGATCGGGCCGCTCATTCACGACCGCTCCCATCAGCAAACCACCCGCGCTTCCACCCTCGATGGCGACACGGTCCTTCTCGCCGTATCCGTTGGCCACAAGATGCTCGACGACGGCGATGAAGTCCGAGAACGTATTTTTCTTCACCTGCATCTTGCCGGCATCGTGCCACGAGTCGCCCAGATCGCCTCCGCCGCGAATGTGTGCGTAAGCCATCACCACGCCGCGGTCCAGCAACGAGAGCCGCGACGCGCCGAAGCTCACTGGCAGCGGATACCCATACGAGCCATACCCATACACATACAGCGGATTGCTTCCGTCGCGTTTGAAGCGGTCGCGCCGGTAGACCACCGACACCGGCACCTTCACGCCATCGCGCGCCGTCACCCACAGCCGCTCCGATGCGTACCGCGCCGGGTCGAACCCGCCCGGCACCTCCTGCTGCTTCAGCAGCTTTGATGTTCCGGCGTGAATATCGTAGTCGTACACCGAGGCAGGCGACACCAGCGACTGGTACGCATACCGAAACATCTGCGCATCAAACTCCCGGTTCACCTGCGCTCCCGCGCTGTAGGTCGGCTCGGGAAACGCGATCTCCCGCGAACCGCCCAGCCTGCCGTCCGCGCCGATGAAGTTCACGGTGAGCACCGGAAGCCCAAGCCGTCTGCGAGAACTCACGCAAAATGATTGAAATACCTCGAAATCCTCAAGCGGAGCATCCACCTCAAGCGCAACCAGTTCCGTCCACGACTCCCGCCCGCCACCGTCCACCGGAACCGTCACCACGCGAAAGTTCTTGCCCGCGTCGTTGGTCCGTATATAGAACAATCCATCGCGGTGCTCGACGTAGTACTCCTGCTCATCCATACGCGGCGCGATGACAAGAAACACTCCGCCCGGCGTCTCCGCATCCAGATAGCTGCACTCGGTTGTCGTGTGGCTGCCGCACTCCATCAGCAGATACTTTCCGTCGCGGGTCTTACCCACAGCCACGTTGAACCGCTCATCGCGCTCTTCATACACAAGCGCATCATCCGCCGCCGCATCGCCCAGCCGGTGGCGAAAGACCTTGTCCTGCCGCTTCGTCATCTCATCTTCTGTGGTGTAGAAGAGCGTGTGCGAATCCGCCGCCCAGGCGATCGCGCCAACGCGCTCGGCGGTATCGGTCAGGTCAGTCCCGGTCTTCAGGTCGCGGACATGCAGCGTGTACTGCCGAAATCCCGTGTTGTCGGTCGAGTAAGCGAGCTTATCGCCGTCCGGGCTGACGGCCATCGCGCCCAGAGCCATAAACGGTTGTCCCTCGGCCAGCCTGTTCACGTCGAGCAGCACCTGTTCCGGCTGCGCGTCGTCATACGCGGAGCCCGTGGCGAGCCTGCGGCAATAGATCGCGTACTGGCTGCCCTCAACCGTCCTCGTGTAATAGAACCATCCACGGTCGCGGTAGGGGACCGACTCATCGGTCTCCTTGATGTGCGACAGCATCTCCGCATACAGCTTCGCCTGAAGCTCCTCAGTCGGCTTCATTACGTCCGCGGTGTAAGCATTCTCCGCCTCCAGATACGAGATCAGCTCAGGCGAAGACTTGTCCCGCATCCAGCGGTAATCGTCTTCAAGCGTCTGTCCGTGCAGCGTAGTGGGCATTGGGTCTTTACGTGCAACCGGGGGCATCACAGCAGTTTGCGTCATTCCATCAAGGCTCCATAGCCAGAATACAGGGCCAGGTGGAACCATGCAGGGCAACCTTCAGGCCTTCCACATGCACAAAATGAAGTAGACGAAGGTAGGCCGAATGCGACTACACTAGTCCGCCAAAGGAGTAAGGGCCATGCAACGCAACCAGAGGCGAGTAGCAGTCTTCAGCGCGGTGTTCGTACTTTTTCCCATGGTTCTGTTTTCACAGGTGGACTCCGGGGTCGTGCAGGCATCCAACGGCCAGTCGCTTCCGCCGGGCCAGCAGTCCGTCTCGATGCAGGACTCAGGGCCGAATAGCGGCGATGTCGGGCAGTTGGTCAAGGACAAGATGTTTCTGCGCGGCGCAACCGAGGCAGGCATCGCACACGTGAAGTTCAGCCAGCTTGCCTTGGAGAAGTCTCCCAGCGACGACGTCAAAAGCTTCGCCCAGACCATGGTCGATGACCACACAAAGCTCAACCAGGACCTCGCCCGAGTCGCGGACTCGATGGGCATCACGCTGCCGAAGCGCATGAACAAGGAAGACGAGGCCCAGTACGCCAAACTCCAGTCGCTCTCCGGCAACGACTTCGACACCGCCTACCTGACCCTGATGGTCAAAGAGCACCACCGCGCCATGCGCGTCTTCCGCATGGAGGCCAACACCGTCAACGACCCTTCGCTGCGCGACGCAGTAGGCGACGGCGAGCACGTCATCCACGGTCATCTCGTCATGGTGAACAAGCTGGCGCGTGAAAAGGGCATCCCCATGCCCGAACACAAACATGCGCCTCCGCCCCCTGCGCCTCAGCCGTAAATGATCTCTTCCGCGGCCCGCAATGCGGCCACCGGGCAGGGCGTAGAATATCCATCAATGAAGCGCATCTCGCGTTGGCTGGCTGTCGTTGTCCTCATGCTCGCACCGGCAGCCTTTCTGGCGGCCGAGTCGGTCGATTCACTACCCGCCCCTACCGGCTATGTCAGCGACTTCGCCGGCGTTCTCTCCCCCTCCACTATCCAGAACATCGATGCCTTGTGCCTTCAGGTTGACCGCAAGGCCCACGCACAGATTGCCGTCGTCACCATCAAGTCACTCGATAATGGCGAATCCATCGAGGAGTTTGCCACCGCGCTTGAGGACAAGTGGAAGGTCGGGCCCAGGGGAACCGACCGCGGCGTGCTGATGATCCTCTCCATGAGCCCGAGAAGGTACCGCATCGAGGTCGGCTACGGGCTCGAAGGCATCCTGAACGACGCCAAAGTGGGCGACATCGGCCGCCTGATGCGGCCCTATCTGGTACGCAACGACTTCAACACCGGCATCCCAATCGGCGTCAGCCAGATTGCCCAGGACATCGCGGCAGACGCAGGCGTCACGCTCACGGCCCCATCCTCAATTCCGCAATACGGCTACCAGCAACAGCCTCAGCAGGCGCATCTGAACCTGGTCGGGATCATCATCGGCGGCGCGATTGTGCTGTTCATCCTCATTCTCCTGGTCAGCACGGGCAATACCGGCCTGATCTTCTTCCTCCTGGGAAATCTTCTGGGCGGAGGAGGCGGTCGTGGCCGCGACGACTGGAGCGGCGGCGGGGGTTTCGGAGGCGGAGGTGGCGGAGGTTTCGGCGGCTTCGGCGGAGGCAGCTCCGGCGGAGGAGGGGCCAGCGGAGATTTTTGACAAAAACAGGCTCAAAGCAGGGAAGGAGAAGTCCGGCAAGATGATACAGTACAGCCGGTAAACAGATGATGGATGATAAAGGACGGCACCCGAATCTTATCGAAGGAAACCGAGGAACTATGAAATCACTATGGATTGTGCTTGGCGTCGTGGGTCTTCTGATCCTTGTGCTGCTCCTTGCAGGCGGCAGCTACATCAGTACGAAGAACACGCTGGTGCAGAAGAACGAAGCCATCGAGCAGCAATACGCCCAAGTGAATGTCGTGCAGCAGCGCCGTCTGGACCTGATCCCGAACCTCGTCGCTTCGGTGAAGGGCTATGTCGCGGAAGAGTCCACCATCTTGACCAACATCGCCAATGCCCGCGCCGCCATCACCAGCGCGCCCGACCGTGCCAGCAGTATCGCCGCCAACACCCGCATGGACGTCGCGCTCGGTCCGTTCTTCCGTCTGCAGGAGCAGTATCCCGATCTGAAGGGCAACCAGCAGTTCATGCGTCTGGAAGATGAGCTGGCCGGCACGGAGAACCGCATCGCCGTCGAGCGCCAGCGTTACAACAAGGCGCTCGAAGACTACAACGTCTACGTGCGCCAGTTCCCGAACAGCATCTGGGCGGGCATGGCCGGCTTCCACTACCGCGACGAGTACTTCAAGGGCAACCCGGCAAACGCCGAGGCCCCGAAGGTCGATTTCTCGAAGTAGCGGGACCGCCGCCAGGAAAACTCTGATCAGTCTCTGTTTTGAAGGGGCGCGACTTCAGTCGCGCCGTAAACCTACCCGATTCAACGAGGCTTTACAGGCTGCGGAAAAACTCGCCATCCCTGCTTTTCGGTGGGAGCGCAGGGCTTTAGCCCTGCGAAAACCCCAGCAAAATCAAGGGGCTTTAGCCCCGGGCCATTCCGCACAAGCTGCCGGACGCACTTTTTCCGCAGCCTCTGCAGCTTCTTTAGCCTCTGAGGGAATGTTCGCGGACTTAATCAGACCTTTGCTCATCCTTAGTTCGTTTCGTTTTACAAGGGCCAAAGGCCCGTTCTATACCAGCCTGGGGCGTAGCCCCAGGTAATGTTTGCCGCAAAATCCAAAGGCTGAAGGCCCGTCCTATAGCTGTGGCTCATCTACACATTGTCCCTCTGAGTGCAGCGAAGAATCCCCGCATTTTTTCGCGGCTGCACGAACCTGCGCCCTCAATCAACCACTACGCCGATAAGAAAAATTCTCCAGGCACGCAAAAAGGCCGCCGCATCCTCGCGGCGGCCTTTTTATACCCGAGTGTTATTTGCTGAAGGAAGAGATCGCCGAAGCCTCATCGTCCTTCACGTCGAAGACGGTGTAGAGCTTCGTAATCTGGAGCAGGTCGTGGACCTTTTTGGTCAGGTTTAGCAGCTTCAGCTCGCCGCCTGCGTTCTTCACCGTGGTGAAGGCGCTGACCAATTCCCCGATGCCCGAGCTGTCGATGTAGCTGATCTCGGCCAGATTGAGCAGGATCTTGTTTGAGCCCTTGGCCAGCACGTCGCGCACGGCATCGCGAATGGTCACGCTGCCTTCGCCGAGAGTAATCCGGCCGCTGAGGTCCAGAATGGTAATGCCGTCCACCTGGCGGGTCTGTACTTTCATGCTCATGAGTATTCTTCTCCTTAAGTTCCCGGCTGAGCGGGGGTACGGTATTTGATCAGGGTCAATTCAGTGCCGGGATGCAACTGCCGAAAGTGTACCTCATCCATGAATGCCTTGATAAGGAAGATGCCGCGGCCCGAGCCGCGCAGGATATTTTCCGGGGCCAGCGGGTCTGGGAGCGTGTCCGGGTTGAGTCCGGGCCCCTGGTCGGTCACGCGGACAATCAGCGACTCCGGCGTCGTCTCGAACGACGCGGTAATGTGCTTGTTCGGATCGTAGGAGTTGCCATGCAGCACGGCATTCACCGCGGCCTCGCGCACCGCCATCGCCACATGCGAGACAGTATCTTCGTCAAAGCCCGCCCGTTGTGCCGACACCTCCGCCGTCTGCTCAATCTTGTTGACGCTATCGAGAGACGAGTCAAGCGTATAGCTGACGCGGCTTGTCGTTGAATCGGCCAAATCCGTCCTTGCACTCAGCAAATGCCAGTCGTCAACAGCGGACAACAGCAATGATGGCAGTGTGCTTGTGGATTTCTCGCTTGTCAAGGTTGCCTGCTCCAACTTTCTATGCATTTTCCTCCCCGGCTACGCTCGATGCCCGAGGTCCACGGGCCGCGCTTCGGTCAATATCGGCCAAAGTCGAAATTAACACGCGGTACGAGGACTATACGCAGGTCCACCGTGGTAATACAACCTGATACCGCCCGCCGCTCCATCGCAAAGTCAGCGCGCGAGCATGTAAAGTTTGGTAGAGGAAGTTCTGATAAAGTCGTGGCTTTGAAGGGGCGTGGTTTCAGCCACGCCGTAACACCTTCGACTCAACGAGGCTTTACGGGTTGCGGGAAAATAGGCTCTTTGTGTTTTTCGGTGGGAGCGCAGGGCTTTAGCCCTGCGAACATCCCGGCAAATTCAAGGGGCTTCAGCCCCGGGCCTTTCTGCAAAAGCTGACGGACGTACTTTTTCCGCAGCCTGTTTAGCCTCTGAGGGAATCTTCATCGACTCCATCCGATCGTTCAGAGCATCACTCGGGCGGCCTATGACCAAGCACACCAATCACGTCACCAGTGTCGCCACCCTGATGGGCGCCACAGTCGCCAGCGCGCAGGGAGGTCCCTACGGCCGCATCCGGGAGTTTGCCGTCTCGCCTGCCGCAGACTCCTCACACGTTCACGGACTGGTGCTTCGCCCAGCCTCGGCCAAACGTGGCGAGCCTGACATGATGGTGCTCGTCACCGACCTGCTCCTCGCACCAAAAGGCGGCCTGCAACTCCGCGAGTCGGCCCGGCCCACCGCACTCCCCGGTGGCGAGAACTACCTCCTGCTCGAACGCGACCTGCTCGACCAGCAGATCATCGACGTTCACGGCCACAAGGTTGTGCGCGTCAACGACGTTGACCTGGTGTGGGAGACATCGCCTGATGACGGCACAATACTTCTGCTGCGCATCGCCGAAGTCGAGGTCGGGATACGCGGCGCGATGCGGCGTCTGCTCAAAGGACTGCCTGCTTCCCTCGTCACCGGCCTCACCTCGCGGCTCACCCCCAGCGTCATCCCGTGGGACTTCGTTGATCTGATTGGCCGCGACCCGGCCCGCCGCGTCAAGCTCAAGATCGAGCAGGACCGCCTCTCGCAGATGCATCCCTCCGACATCGCCGACATCCTCGAAGACCTCGCCCCGGCCGAGCGTCACGCCGTCTTCCTCAGCCTCGACGAAGAGGTCGCCGCCGAGGCGCTCGAAGAGGTCAAGCCGAAGATGCAGCAGTCGCTCATCGAGGCGCTCGATTCGGAAAAGGTCGCAGATATTGTTGAGGAGATGGACCCCGCCGCCGCCGCCGACCTGCTCTCCGAGCTGCCGGACGAACGCTCTGAAGCCATCCTCGAAGAGATGGAACCCGAGGAGCGGCAGGAGGTCGAAGACCTGCTCGAATTCCCCGGCAATTCAGCCGCCGGCCGCATGACCACCGACTACATCGCCTTGCCCGTAAGCGCCAGCGTCTCCGAAGCCGTCGAAGCCGTCCGCACCTTCGAGGGCGACAACGAAACCATCACCGACATCTACCTGCTCGATGAAGAGCAGCGCATCAGCGCCGTCGTCCATCTTGTCCAGCTCCTGCTCGCCGCGCCGGCCAGTCCACTGTCGGAGCTGCCTCACACTCACCTCGTAAGCTGCAACATCGACGCCAACGGCCGCAAGGTCGCCGAACTCTTCGACAAGTACAACCTGCGTTCGCTCCCCGTCCTCGACCGCGAGAAGCGTCTCGTCGGCGTCGTCCACGCCGAACAAGTCATCGCGCTGCTGCGCGCCGAGCACTGAGACAATCCTTCATGAGCCATCTGTAAAGAAAGCAACCTGAACGAATGAAGATTCTGTACGCCTCCGGCCTCTCGCCCAACGACACCTCGCTCTACCGCCTCTGGGCGCTGGAGCGGCTGGGCCATCAGGTTGTCCCGTTCAACAGCTACGCCTACAATTCTGCAAATCCGTTGGTCCGCAAGATTGCCCATCGCCTCGTCACCGGCCCCACGGTCAGCCGTCTCAACCGCGACCTGCTCAACATCGCCCAGCGCGAAAAACCCGATGTCTTCTGGGCCGACAAGCTGCTCTCCATGCGCCCAGCAACGCTCGACCGCCTTCGCGCACGGGGCATCGTCACCGTCAGCTACATGATCGACAACCCCTTCGGGACGCGCCAGGACCCGGGCTGGCGGCTCTACATGAAGAACATTCCGCACTACGATCTGCACGTCGTCCAGCGCGACAAGAACATCCTCGATTACACCTCCCGCGGCGCGCGAGACGTCATCAAAATCCAGACCGCCTACGAGCCGACGCTGCAATTCCCGCCGCCCGCAGGCTGGTCCGACAAGGACCGCGACCGCGAAGTCTCCTTTATCGGCACGCCCTACGACGACAGGGCCGTGACGCTCAGCAATCTTCAGCATCTCAACGAATTTTCCGTGACCATCTCCGGCAACGAACGCTTCTGGCGGCGAAGCCTCTCTCCCGAGATTTTCACTCAGACCTACCGCGAAGGCGAACTCTTCCAGCAGCAGTACCGCGAAGCCATCTGGCGCTCGAAGATCAACCTCAGCTTCCTCACCCACGCCAATCAGGACGAGTTCGTCCACAAGAGTTTCGAGATAGCAGGCTGCGGGGCCTTCCTCCTCGCCGAGCGATCCGACGGCCACCTCCAGCGTTTCAAAGAGGACGAAGAGGCCGTCTTCTTCTCCACCTACGACGAACTCGTCCAGAAGATTCGCCGCTATCTGCCAGACGAAGCCGCGCGCCGGCGCATCGCCGCCGCAGGCTGCCTGCGCGCCGCCCGCGACGGCTACCACAACGACCGCCAGGTGGAACTCATCGTCGAGCGTGTCGAGTCCATCCGCAAGCGCATCCTCTCCAGCACAGGGGCACAGACCAGATGACCGCCTCGCGCCGCTGGAGAACACGCATCATTCTCTTCCTCGCCGTCCTCGGTCCGGGGTTCATCACCGCCAACGTGGACAACGACGCGGGCGGCATCCTCACCTACTCGCAGGCAGGCGCGCAGTTCGGCTACACGCTGCTGTGGACGATGATTCCTATCACCCTCGCGCTCATCGTCGTGCAGGAGATGTGCGCGCGCATGGGGGCTGTCACCGGCAAAGGCCTCAGCGACCTCATCCGCGAAGAGTTTGGCCTGCGCATGACCTTCCTCATGCTGGTCCTTCTGGTCATCGTCAACTTCGGCAACGTCATCACCGAATTCTCCGGCATCGCCGGCTCCATGCAGTTGTTCCACATCAGCAAATATCTCAGCGTGCCCATCTGCGCCGTCATCGTGTGGGCACTCGTCGTCAAAGGCGACTACAAGAGCGTCGAGAAAGTCTTCCTCACGGCCAGCGTCTTCTACATCGCCTACATCATCGCAGGCGTGCTCAGCCGCCCCGACTGGCACACCGCGCTGATCGAGACCATCAAACTGCCGCCGCGCGCTGCCTGGAACGACAAGAGCTACGTCTACCTGACGATCAGCGTTATCGGGACGACCATCACTCCCTGGATGCAGTTCTATCTGCAATCGTCCATCGTCGAAAAAGGCGTCAGTGTGCGCCAATACAAGACTTCGCGGCTCGATGTCATCGTTGGCTCTATTTTTACGGATGTGGTTGCGTGGTTCATCGTCGTCGCCTGCGCCGCAACCCTCTATACCCACGGCATCCGCAATATCGGCGACCCCTCCGACGCCGCCGGAGCGATGAAGCCGCTGGCTGGAGACTACGCATTCATTCTCTTCGCTGCAGGACTCTTCAACGCCTCGCTCTTCGCGGCATCCATTCTGCCGCTCTCCACTGCCTACACCGTGTGCGAGGGCCTCGGCCTCGAAAGCGGGCTCGACAAGTCCTTCAAAGAGGCCCGCTTCTTTTATTGGTTCTACACGCTGTTGCTCGCTGCAGGCGCGGCCGTCGTTCTCATCCCAAACTTTCAACTGGTCAAATTCAGCATCCTGTCGCAGGCACTGAACGGCGTCCTGCTGCCCATCGTGCTCGTATTTATGCTTAGCCTCATCAATAAATACGAACTGATGGGCGAATACACCAACTCTCGCCTCTTCAACATCATTGCCTGGCTGACCGCCATCATCGTCACCGCGCTCTCGCTGGTCTGGATGTGGAACCTGCTCAAAACCCCAAGAGGCTGAAGAGGTCGCTGAAAGTCTCTGCGGTTGCTTTTTGGATGAGCGTAGGGCTTCAGCCCCACGAAAAATCCTTTTTGTTGTCATTCCCGAAAGGAATCCGCGTTTCGCATCAGCCTGCTCCGGGCTACGCCTCTATTGAATATTGAAAATACTCTAGCCCCGGGCTTTTCCTGATGCGGCATGGAATCTACAGCAGCTTCCCCTCCGACAAATCCTGAATCAGCCCCAGGTCAGCCGCCAGAAAGTCATACTCCGGCAAACTCTCCATCGCAGCCCAGCGCACATCGTTGAAGATGCGATTTTCAATCTCCCCGCTGAACTCCCTTACCGCGAAGAACTGCAAATCGACCGCGCCGCCATTCCTGTATTTATGCCGCACCCGAGCCACCCGCTCGCCGATCACAGCCGAGATGCCAAGCTCCTCATCCAACTCGCGCGCCAGCGCAGCTTCCGGGCCTTCGCCAGGCTCAATCTTGCCGCCCGGAAACTCCCACTTCAGGCTCATCGGCTGGTCAGGCTTCCTCTGACAGATCAACACCTCGGTTCGGCTCTCCCTGGGACGCAGAATCAGGGCCGCCACCACAAACCGCACCGGCTTATGTGCTCCATTTTCAGCGTGTTCGCCCAACTTGCGGATGTGCTTTTTCACCTGAGCTACAGTTTAGACGACCGTCCGCCCAAAAAGCGCACAGGCCATTACTTTGGTTCAACCGACGCCGGATAGTAAACCGCCCACCCTTCGCGCGCGCTCCGCTCAGCCAGCGCCGCGCTCGGATTCACCGGAAAGGCCCTCCGCGCAATCGCCAGCATGGCCGCATCATGCACCGAGTTGCCAAATACCGCGTCAGGAGCCGTAACTCCCACCCGCGCCAGCGACGCAACCTTCCCCTCATCCGTCGGCACATCGCGCAGCGAGCCCGTCACCAACCCATCCTTCACCTCGACGCACGCCGCCAGCACCCGCTCCGGGCCGATGCCGAACCGCCTCACTCCCTCTTCAATCACCCAGTCGTTCGTCGAACTCACCGCCCAGATGTCAACGCCCTTGGCACGCAGACGTTCAACCAGCGCCAGCATCTCCGGAAAGATATTCCGCTCGATCCGCTCGGCAAAGAACTCCCGCGCCGCCCGCCGCATCTCGTCCTCACCGAGCCCGCGATACATCTGCACCATCTCGCCGCAGATGGCCAACTCCGACACCTCGCCGCGCCTGTATCCGTCGTATCGTGCATTGATCCAGTCCAGCATCTCGCGCGAGAGCAGTCCCTTCTCAATAGTCCAATTCATAAACCCGGATCCGGCATCGCCCGACCACAGCGTTCCATCGCAATCAAACACCGCCACGGCCGGAGAAAGTTCATCAACGGCCCGGTAAAACTCCGCCGTAGTCAGACGACGTGCAGACACTGCTTGACTCACAAATACTCTCTTTTCTTGTCATTCCCGAAGGGAATCTGCGTTTTGCTTCGCGTTGCACCGAGCTACAGTTTAGGAAAAATGTTTCAAACCGGAGGCAATCCCTTCACAATCGTCACGCCCGCTGGCGGCGTGAACACAAACTCCGAGTTCTTCACCGGCGCATTCTCCTCCATATTGGAGAACGCAAACTCCGTCACCGCGCCGCCCACCTCTTCGATCTTCATCTTCTCAATCACACCCGCAGCCGTCACATCGAGCGTCAGTAGCTTCATCCGCTGCTCCATGCCCTTAGGAACACCCGTAATGCGGAAGCCGGAACCCTCCAGCGTCACCGTCAGGTTCTCCAACTCCTTTTTCAGTTGCGTATGCCCCAGCAAAAACCGCAGCGGCGAGCGCAAATCGTCCAACTCCTTCGCCGGAATGCGCTGCGCCTGAGCATCTCCCGGCGTATAAAACCACGCATACTTGCCGTCCAGCACAAACACCTTGCCCACCGGATTGTCATAGCTCCAGCGCATCTTCCCGGGCTTCTTCAGCAGCAGCGTGCCGCTCTCGGTCTTGTTCATGCCCATGCCGGAGTACTGCTCCACATAGCGGGCGCGCAGGGAAGCGAGATGGTTGTAGTGGTCATCGACCTTGCGCACAAGGGCGTCATTACTCTGTGCCCACAGCGGGGCACAAAGCAACGTGACAAGCAGCGTAGCGCGAGTCAGCATTACTGAATGAGTTGCGTGCAGTTCGTGCCGCCCGACGGGTCAAAGTGAATGGCGTTATTCTCGTCCGAGCAGAAGCCGCGGTCGCCGGTCTTGCCCACCTTGTTCGGCACTGCCGTCACCTCGTAGGAGGTGATCTGGTCCTGATTGTTCACCGTCACCTTGGTGCAGTTCGTAATAGCGAACGTATACCCGGCCTTCTGGCCCGAGGCAAGGTCAGCCGCAATCAACTGCGCGGACTCCGGCGTCGGCGCGCCGGACTTCGGATCGCCGCCCAACTCCGCCAGCGAGCAGGCAAATCCGCGCGTCGGATACGCCGAGTTGTACTGCAACTCCGCTGAGGTGATGACCCGGATCGATTGCTGGGCAGAGGTCTCATGTGCCGTCTTGGTCACTCTCAGCATCTGCGGAATGGCCAGCGTCATCAGGATCAGCATCACCGACATCACGATCAGCAGCTCAATCAGCGTGAACCCCTCGTCGGTGTGGCGTTCCGCGTCCAACCGCGCCCGGTCCAGTCTTTCCAAAGCGGTCATCGTCGTCATTCTTCCTTGAGTCCTTGGTCACGCGGCGTCGCCGCATCATGGGGTATGAGACAGAACTCTATCAGCAGGCGCGCGCGAAAACCAGAGCAGGGAACTGATTCAGCAACGCCTCAAAATATCTCTGGCTAAGCCCTGCCTTGTTAAGGGCGGCTTCATCTGTATCCAAAGCCCATCCTTTGTTGTCATTCCCGAAGGGAATCCGCGTTTCGCTTCGTGTTACACCTCTTCCACGCCTCTTCATCCGTGCCGCAAACGCTCCGCTCAACAAGACCTCAGCACTCCAAATCGCCCCGCTCAACCTTCATCCCGCCAAGATTCCCCAGCAACGTCAACGCCAGCGTCTCCGGCTTGAACAACTCCTGCGCCATCGACCGCACATCATCCGAAGTCACCGCGTCAATCTGCTCCATCATCTCGTCCACGCCGAAGAACCTGCCAAAGTACATCTGCTGCCGCGCCAGATTCGCCATGCGGCTCCCGGAACTCTCGAGCCCGATCACCATATTGCTCTTCAACTGGTCCTTGGCGCGCTTCAACTCCGCGTCACTGGCCGTCTCTTCTTTCAGACGCCGCAACTCCTTCAGGGTAAGCTGCAAAACCTTCTCCGTCTTATCCACCGAGGTACCTGCATACACGCACAGCGCCCCCGTATCGCGGAACGGGTTCATCTCCGAGTAGATCGAATACGCCAGTCCCTGGTCCTCGCGAATCGTCTGAAACAGCCGCGAGCTCATCCCTCCGCCCAGGATCGTGTTCAGCAGAAAAACCACATAGCGATTCGCATCATTGACCGCAGGCGCCGGCACCCCAAGACAAAGCTGCACCTGCTCCAGCGCCTTCTTGCGCTTCAGCGTAATGTGCGGCGTGGCGGTTGGAGTGGCAAACTTCGGCACTGCCGCATCGCCCGCCGAGGCCAGCGAGCTGAACTCCCGCTCCACCTCGGCCACAAACGCATCGTGCTCCAGATTGCCCGCAGCCGAAAACACGATATTGCGCGGCGTAAACTGCCCGGCATAAAAATCGAACGCCGTCTGCTGATTGAAGCTCGAAACCGTCTTGACCGTCCCCAGAATCGGCCGCCCCAGCGCGTCGCCCTTCCAGAAGTTCTGCGTCCAGACTTCGTGCACCAGGTAGTCGGGGTTGTCCTCGTCCATCTTGATCTCTTCGAGGATCACGCCCCGCTCCCGCACCAGTTCCTCGGGTGTGAACGTCGGGTGCAGCACCAGGTCGGCCAACACATCCAGCGCCGGGGCCACGTTCTCGTCCAGCACCTTGATGTTGAAGCAGATGGTCTCCTTGCCCGTAAACGCATCCAGGTTGCCGCCGATCGTGTCCACCTCGCGGGCAATCTGCTGGGCCGAGCGCGTGGTCGTCCCCTTGAACACCATGTGCTCCACAAAGTGCGAGATGCCGTTCACCTCCGCCGTCTCATCGCGCGAACCCGACCCGACCCACGCGCCCATCGACACGCTGCGCAGGTGCGGCATCCTCTCCGTCAACACCGTCAGGCCGTTCCCCAGAACGGTCTTCCGAATGTTGCGTGAGGCGTTCTTCGTGGCAAACCTTGAGGCAGAGACATCTTCCATCGGCGTTCCAGACATGCGGCTCCTTCAATCATTATTCTTTCACAGGAAGGCCAGAAGCTGGCTCAGCCCGCCCGGTGGGGAGTAAACTAAAGCTGGCGCGTCATTTACCCGCCATCCTCAGCTATGTTGAACGAAACAAATGTGATAGCAAATCCAAACGCCAGCCCGAAGGCCCTGTTCGGCTTATCATTGGATGCGCTCACCGCGCTAACGAAGCAGCTCGGCCAGCCCACCTATCGCGCCACGCAGATTGCGCAAGCCATTTATCGTCAGCGCGTTATAGATATTAATGAAATCACTGCATTACCAGACGCCTTTCGCGAAGCCCTGAAGACCGAAAACTACGCCATCGGCCTCCCCCAGATCGTCCAGACCGCCCGCTCCATCGATGGCACCGAGCGATACCTCATCCGCATGGCCGACGGCGAGACCGTCGAGACCGTCTGGATGCCCGATGGCGACGGCGGCGAGCGCGGCGACGGCTCCGTGGCCGCCGACGAAGAAGAGGCCGACGACCGAGGCCGCTCCTCCGCCTTCCCCTACCGCCGCGCCACCATCTGCGTGTCGAGCCAGGTCGGCTGTGCGGTCAACTGCCAGTTCTGCCTCACCGCAAAGCTCGGCATCCGCCGCAACCTCACCCCGGGCGAGATCGCAGGCCAGGTCGCCGCCGTGCTCAACCGCCACCGCGTCGAGCTGGGCAGCATCCGCGGCAACCCCACCCCCGCGCGCATCAACCTGGTCTTCATGGGCATGGGCGAGCCCTTCCTCAACTACGCCAACTTCATGGAAGCCGTCCGCCTGCTCGTCTACATGCGCATTCCAGAGGCGCGCATGACCGTCAGCACCTCAGGCATCCTCCCCGGCATCCTCGACTTCGCCAAAGAGCCCAGCCGCCCCAAACTGGCCGTCAGCCTCAACGCCCCCAACGACACCATCCGCGAATCCATCATGCCCATCACGCGCAAATGGAACATCGCGGCGCTGCTCGAAGCCCTCGCCACCATCCCGCTCAGCAAGCGCGAGTGGATCACCTTCGAGTACGTCCTGCTCGGCGGCATCAACGACTCGCTCTCGAACGCCGACGAACTCATCGCGCTGGTCCGCAACATCCGCTGCAAGATCAACCTCATCGTCTGGAACGCCGGCCCGAACATGCCCTACCACGAGCCGCCACGCGAAGCCGTGCTCGCCTTCCAGAACCGCATCATCGCGGCAGGCATCCCAGCCTACATCCGCCGCCCACGCGGACGCGACATCTACGCCGCCTGCGGCCAACTCAAGCGGACTGTGGAGTCTCCCGCACCCGCGCCTCTAGTAGAGCTTTCACCCGCGGCCACTCTTCCCTGATAATCGAAAACCACACGCTGTGGCGCAGCGAGCCGTCAGACATGATGTAGTGGTTGCGGAACGTCCCCTCGTAGGTCGCGCCCATCTTCTTCATCGCCGCCTGCGACTGAAAGTTTTCATGGTGCGTCTTCAGCGCTACGCGGTTCAGCTTCAGATCCTCGAAGGCATAGGTCAGTTGCAGCAGCTTGGCCTCAGGGTTCACTCCCGCGCCGTGAAACTCCGGTGCCAGCCACGTATTGCCCAGCTCCGTCGTGAGGTTCGCCGCGTCGAAGTCCAGAAAGCGTGTGCTGCCAATCACGCGATTTTCCGACTTGAGCACCGTCACCCACGGCACAACGGTCCCGGCCGCTTCCTGCGCCAGCGAAGTTTCCAGCCACGCACGAAGCTGCTCCGGCGTCTTCACCGGATGCGTCATCATCCGCCAGATGCGCTCATCGAACGCCACTTTTTCGAGCGCCTGCAGATGCTCTCGCGTCATCGGCTCCAGCCGTATCCGTCTTCCTTCCAGCATCGGCGTCATCTCACACGTACCTCAAAAGCGGAATTTATTGTCATTCCCGAAGGGAATCTGCGTTTCGCCTCGGGGCGCACCAACCTACTGCTACAACTCATCCGTCACCACCGACGAAACCCGCGCCAGCCCAATCTCCAACAGCTTCTCCGCCAGCCGGTCATAATCATGCCGCAGCACATCGCCCTCATGAACAAAGTCGCCAGTAACCGGCTCGACGCCCAGCGCGCGAATGCGGTCAAGATCAGCCTCAATCGGATTCTGCCCCTCGCGGGCATACTGTTCCAGCCGCTTGGCCGAGATGGGCGCGATATTCACCAGCGCATAATCGAAGATCGACGAAGCCGCCTCGCCCGCATGTTGCAATATCTTCTCGATATGCTGCGAGGCCGAGAGCCCCAGCGACTCATTCGCCTGCGTCATCAGGTTGCACACATACACCTTCGTCGCCTTCGAGGCGGCCAGCGCCTCCGGCACACCGCGCACCAGCAGGTTCGTAACCAGCGACGTATACAGCGACCCAGGCCCCAGCGTAATCAGGTCCGCGTTGGCAATCGCGTCCAGCATCTCCGGCAAAGGAGCGGCATCGGCAGGCTCCAGCACCAGCTCCATAATGCTCTGTTTGCTGGCCGTAATGTTCGTCTCGCCGCGCACCATCGAGCCGTCGTGCATCATCGCCGCCAGCGTCACATTGGTGTTTGTCACAGGAAAGATATTCCCCCGCGCCGCCAGAATCTGCGACGACATCTGCACCGCCTGCGCGAAGTCGCCGGTAATGTGCGAGAGCGCCGCGACAAACAGGTTGCCGAAGCTGTGACCCTCCAGATCGCCCGCCTCAAAGCGGTACTGAAACAGCTTCGAGAGCAGGTGTTCGTCTTCGCTCAGGGCCACCATGCAGTTGCGAATGTCGCCCGGCGGCAGCATCTTGAAGTCTTCGCGCAGCCGCCCGGAAGAACCGCCATCATCCGTCACCGTCACCACAGCCGAAAGCTCACGAATCAGGCAAGGCCGCGCAGAGCAGGGAACACTCGGGGTCTCGCCCTCAACCGCGCTCTGCGGAAACCGAATGCCGCGCCGCCGGTCCGGTGTCGCAACGTACTGCTTGAGCCCGCGCAGCAGAGTGGACAGCCCGGTACCGCCGCCAATGGCAACGACGCGAAGCGTCTTTTCCTGGGACCCGGCAAAACTCGGCAAAGCCACGGCACTCTCCACTTTCTTGTTGTCACTCCCGAAGGGAATCTGCGTTTCGCATCAGTCCCGCTCTTGTTGTCATTCCCGAAGGGAATCTGCGTTTCGCATCAGTCCCGCTCTTGTTGTCATTCCCGAAGGGAATCTGCGTTTCGCATCAGTCCCGCTCTTGTTGTCATTCCCGAAGGGAATCTGCGTTTCGCATCAGCCCCACCAAACTACAGTCTTAGGGAACCCCCAATTAAGCCGTCGTTTTGAAGGGGCGTGGCTTCAGCCACGCCATCATGTCCCTCAATTCAACGGGGCTTCAGCCCCCGAGGGAATCTTCGCGGACTGAATCAGACCTTCCCTGGGGATGAGCGTGGGGCTTCAGCCCCGGGCCGTTCTTCATGCGCCGAAAGAACGCTGTCCACCCTAGACCTCCGGATACAGCAGCTCCGTAAACCGCGGATCATCCGCCATGTCCTGAAAGTCCGAATCCGCCCGCGCCTGAATCCGGTTCTGCGGATTCCGCCGAATCGCCTCTGTCAGGTGTTCAAGACACGTGTGCGAATCGCCGGTCATGCTGGCCAGCACGGCCAGCCCGTAGAACGCATAGTCCGCCTTGTCGTTTGCCTTCAGGATCGCGTTGAACTGCTCCCGCGCGTCCTCATACAGGCCCTCGTTCAGCAACGACACGGCGTAGTCATAGTGCTCTTCGTGGCTGCTGAAGTTCGCCTTGCTCTTCTGCGCCATCTGCTGCAAGCAGGCGTTGAGGTACATGCGAATGCGGTCCGCCAGATCGCCCGGGCCCGAGGCCAGCATCTTGTCAAAAGCCGCATGCGCCTTCTCGTATTTGCCCTCTTGCAGTAGCCGGATGGCGGCCTCGTAGTGGGCAAGCACCTGCGCGCGTGCGCCATCGTTGGCCGGAGCAGCGCCGGCCAGGGTTCGGGGAGTTCGCTTCGTCGTTTCAGTTTTGCTCTGTGCCATGATCGTTCCTGTCGCCTGAGGCAGGTCTAAGGGCCTCTGATTAAGTCTTCGTTTTGAAGGGGCGTGGCTTCAGCCACGCCATAACATCCTTCCTCAACGGGCCTTTAACCCCTGAGGGAATCTTCGCGGGCTTAATCAGACCCTCCCTAAGCCTGCCATTCTAACGCAGACAAATTTTCCGCGTTTGTTCTCGTCTCGGTTTTATACGCAGACCTGCCCTGTCAGGTCAACTCCCACTATTGCCGTACATAGCAGGATTCAGCTCCGGGTCGTTGTACATCTTCATCTGGCGGTACAGCTTGAAGCGCCGCTCGCCGCTCAACACCTCACGCCACAGCGCGTCCAGACACCCTGCCAGATCGCGCCGTTGTTCACACAGCAGCGCCAGCCGCTCCCGATTCCGCTGCCGGTGTGCCTCCGTGGCCGAGGCACGCTGCGTCTCCTCGTGCGTGTGATAGATCTTCAGCGCCAGCACCGAGAGCCGGTCAATCATCAGCCCCGGTGTCTCCGAGTGCAACGGCGCGTCCCCGTTCTGCTCCAGCCGCTCCAGCAGCCAGCGGTCAATCTTCTCCATCAGGTCGTTGCGCCGCTGGTTCAGCGCGTCGATCGCGTGCTTCACGCGAGCAATCTCCGCGTCACTCGCCCCCGGAGCGCGGGCCTTGTCCTCTTCGTGCCACAGGTCGAAGTTCGCCCGGTGCTGGGCGATGGCAATCGCCATCAGACCGTCGGCGCTGGCCTCAATCTCCAGTTCGCCGTCGGTCTCGTGCAGAGCCGCAGTCACCTCATCCTGTATGTGCGTAATCAGAATCGCATCGAGCATAGTACGGGCCGCTATGCTTGTTCCGGCCCAGAGAGAACTTTATCACCTGCAAACGACAGATTGGGTCGCAAACAAGAACGCCAAAGGCGTGTCCTATACCAGCCTGGGGCGCAGCCCAGGTATCGAAACGACTCAAAACCCAAAGGGCTGAAGAGGGCGCTGAAAAAGTCTCTGCGGTTGCTTTTGGGATTAGCGTGGGGCTTCAGCCCCACGAAAAAGCCAGCAAATACACCAGCAAATACAAAGGGCTTTAGCCCCGGGCCGTCCCTCCACTCAGCGCAAACGGACTTTTTCCGCACCCTCTGAAGGCCCGCCCTATAAATTTATCCATTCTCACACAGTCTCTTTAGCCCCCAAGGGAACGCTTCGCGGACTTCATCACACCTTTCCAAAGTCTTTTCTCACGGTTGCCCTCAGCCTTCAAACCAAGCAGACTAAGGAACAGATATGGCGAATGCCGCAAAGCGAGTACTTATCTATCGGCTGGGAAGCCTCGGCGACACCGTGGTTGCCTTGCCCGCGCTCCATCTCATCGCCCGCGCCTTCCCACACGCCGACCGCCGCCTGCTCACCAACTTCCCGGTCAACTCCAAAGCCGCACCCGCCGCAACCATCCTCGAAAACAGCGGCCTCGTCCACGGCTACTTTCGTTACGCCGCCGGCACCCGCAGTCCGCTCGCGCTGCTCTCTCTCTGGTGGCAACTCATCCGCTGGCGTCCGCAGGTGCTCGTCTATCTGGCGGCCAAGAGAGGCATCGGAGCAGCCCGCCGCGATGCAGCCTTCTTCCGGCTCTGCGGCGTCCGACGTCTGACAGGCATCCCGCTCACCGAAGACATGCAACAAAACCGCCCGGAGCCAAGCCAATCCTTCGAACCCGAAGCCAGCCGCCTCGTCCGCAACATCGCCGAACTCGGCCACGCCAATCTCGACGATCCCGAAAACTGGAACCTCCACCTCACGGTAGAGGAACACGCAAAAGCCGCTGAAGTGCTTGGTTCCGTGCAGAGCCAATCCATCCTCGCCGTCAGCATCGGCACCAAGCGCCAGTCAAAGGACTGGGGCCGCGAAAACTGGCGCGTATTACTCGATGTCCTCGCAACACAGTATCCCCATCACGCGCTCGTCCTGCTCGGCAGCGCAGACGAAGCCGAAGCCGGCGACTACGCCGCCGAACCCTGGCGCGAGCGTTCACCCGTCATCAACCTCTGCGGCAAACTCACTCCACGCGAAAGCGCAGCCGTCCTCACCCATGCGCGCATCTTCCTCGGCCACGACAGCGGCCCCATGCACCTCGCCGCGGCCGTCGGAACACCGTGCGTCGCCATCTTCTCCGCCCGCAACAAACCCCGAGTCTGGTTCCCCTACGGCAAACAGCACCGCGTCATCTACCACCGGGTCGAGTGCTGGGGCTGCAACCTCGAAACCTGCATCGTCGAGAAAAAGAAGTGCCTCACCTCCATCACCGTACCCGAGGTGCTCGAACAGGTTCGTGCCCTGCTCGACTGAACGCGCCCACCAAACCGCCGTCACGATTGTTGATAGTCTGAGGACAGCGCCCATGCGAATCCTCCTCGTAGGCAATTACGCCCTGGACAATCAGATGAGCATGTCGCGCTATGCAGAGTTCCTCCGCGACGAGATGACGCTTCGCGGCCATCACGTCGAGATCCTTCGCCCGCCGGTCGTTCTCGGCGGAGCCTCTCAACATCCCGCCATCCGCAAGTGGCTCGGCTACGTCGATAAGTACCTTCTGTTTCCCCCTCGGTTGCGTGAGCGGGCACGCGACTTCGATCTCGTCCACATCTGCGACCACTCGAATTCCATGTACCTGCCGCACACCTCGGGCTGCCCATCGAGCATCACCTGCCACGACCTGCTCGCCATCGCCGCGGCCGGCGGATGTTATCCGCAGCAAATGATCTCCGCGACAGGAAAGCTCCAGCAACGCTGGATACGCAAGCATCTCGCCCGCGCCCGCCACGTCGTCTGCGTCTCCCACAACACGGCCCGGGAGCTTGCCGAGCATGTACGCCGCGACGCGCCAGTCACCGTCATTCCAAATTCGCTCTCCATCTCCGCAAGCCGCGCCACTCCGCAAAGCGTCAGCGAACTCCGGACGCGCCTTGGCCTCGCGCCAGACGAGCAGTATCTCTTTCACATCGGCGGAGTCGTCTGGTACAAAAATCGCCTCGGCGTCCTGCGCATCTACCAGGCGATCAGACAGCAGCTCTCTACATCGTCAATTCGACTCATCATGGCAGGCGCTCCGTTTACGCCGCCGATGCGCGCCTTCGTCAAAGCCAACCATCTTCAAGACGAAGTCATCGAAGTCGTCGAACCATCCGACGATGAACTCTGCACCCTCTACACCGGAGCTCTCGCGCTCTTATTCCCATCGTTGTACGAGGGATTCGGCTGGCCCATCATCGAAGCACAAAGCTGCTGCTGCCCCGTCATCACCTCCAACCGCCCCCCCATGACCGAGGTTGGCGGAGACTCCGTCCTCTACATCGATCCCGACGATGAACCGGCAGCCGCCGCGCACATCGCGGCAAATCTCCACCATCTGCCCTCACTCCGCGAGGCAGGCCTGCGCAACGTGTCCCGTTTTGAGCCTGGCATAGCGGCCCCGCAGTACGAAACTTTCTTTGCATCCGTCGCCCGGTGCAATACTCTCCATGCAGCCTCATCACAGAAGGGCACATCACACGAGGAACCATCCGGAAGCCTATGATGCATGACGCACAAAATGTACTCAATCTCCTCGAAGGCGGCTTCCGCCAGATCAAAGTGCTCGTCGTCGGCGACATCATGCTCGACCGCTACATCCACGGCGACGTAGACCGCATCTCGCCCGAGGCCCCCGTCCCGGTCATCCGCCACGCACAGCGTTACGAGCGCGCAGGCGGCGCCGCCAACGTCGCCATGAACCTCGCCGGGCTCGGCTGCCAGACCTTCCTCAGCGGCTTCTGGGGCAACGACGCCGAGCAGCGCGAACTCACCGCCATCCTCGAACGCGCAGCCATCGACACCGCAGGCGTCGTCTCCAGCTCGCTCCCCACCATCTCCAAAACCCGCATCGTAGGCCGCAACCAGCAACTCCTCCGTCTCGACATCGAAAGCCGCGACACCCCTCCGCTCGAAGAAACCAAACGCCTCATCGACCGCGCCGCCGCGCTCGCCACCAAGGTCCACGCCGTCATCCTCTCCGACTACGCCAAGGGTGCGCTCTCGAACGAACTCTGCGGCGCTGTCATCCACGCCGCCCGCACCGCCGGGGTCCCCATCCTCGTCGATCCCAAGACACCCGACTTCAGCAAGTACTCCGGCGCAACCACCGTCTGTCCCAACCTCGGCGAACTCGCCCTCGCCACGCGCGTCGCGCCACATCACACCGAAGCCCTGCTCAGCGCAGGCCAGGCGCTCGTCGCCGAACACGACCTCCAGTTCCTCACCGTCACCATGAGCGAGAAGGGAATCACGCTCCTCCGCCGCGACAGCCGCTACCACTCCCCGGCGCGCGCCCGCGAGGTCTTCGACGTCTCCGGAGCAGGCGACACCGTCATCGCCACCCTCGCCGCGTCGCTCGCAGGCGGCCTCAAAATCGAATCGGCGGTCGAGCTCGCCAACCTCGCCGCAGGCATCGTCGTCGGCAAAGTCGGCACCGTTCCCATTGCGCGCAACGAGCTAGTCGCCGCGCTCACCCCCAGCACCAACCTCACGGCAGGAGAAAAAATCCTCGACCGCGACCGCATGGCCCTCCGCGTAGCCGAGTGGCGCGCCTCGGGCGAGACCATCGTCTTCACCAACGGCTGCTTCGACCTCCTGCACGTCGGCCACATCACGCTGCTCGAAGAGTGCCGCCGCTTCGGCTCCAAGCTCGTCCTCGGCCTCAATGCCGACGCCTCCATCTGCCGCCTCAAAGGCCCAACGCGCCCCATCGTCGGCGAACGCGAACGCGCCCGCGTCATGGCTGCGCTCGCCTCCGTCGATGCCGTCGTACTCTTTGAAGAAGACACACCGCTCGAGTTGATCCGCGCCCTCCGGCCCAACGTCCTCGTCAAAGGCGGCGACTACACCGTCGAAACCGTCGTCGGCCACGAAGACGTCATCGCCTCAGGCGGCCGCGTCGAGATCGTCCCCACCGTCGAAGGCTTCTCCACCACCAACATCGTCAAAAAACTCACCGCAACCAGCGGCGAATCCATTTGAAGCGTCTTGTTAAGGGCACGCGTTTACCCGTGCCGCAAGCGTTACCATATGCAATAACAAAAGCGCCAAAGGCGCGACCTATACCAGCCTGGGGCGTAGCCCCAGGTATCGAAACGTCTCAAAACCCAAAGGGCTGAAAGCCCGACATATAAATTTTTAGTTCTCACACAACGCTTACTCAAACCGCACCAACCGCAACCAGCGAGGACAAACAAACGTGATCATCGTCACCGGCGGCGCAGGCTTCATCGGCAGCAACCTCATCCACCAGCTCAACCAGGCGGGCGAGCGCGACATCCTCGTTGTGGACAATCTCGCTCCCGCGCCCAACCTGAGCGGCCCGAAGTTCCTCAACCTCGCCGGTCTCGACTATTCCGACTACATGGACAAGCGCGAGTTCCGCGCCGCGCTCAAATCCGGCAGCCTCGAAGCCGCCCGCGTCCGCGCCATCCTCCATCAGGGAGCCTGCTCGAACACCCTCGAAGACGACGGCCGCTACATGATGGACAACAACTTCACCTACTCGAAGGAGCTCCTCCACTTCGCCGCCGAGCACAAGGTCCCCTTCGTCTATGCCTCCACCGCCGCCGTCTATGGCGCAAGCACCGCCTTCAACGAAGCCCCGCCCAACGAGCGCCCGCTCAACGTCTACGGCTACTCCAAGCTCGTCTTCGACAACTACGTCCGCCGCCTCATGCCCACCTTCAAGAGCACCGTCGTCGGCCTCCGCTACTTCAACGTCTACGGCCCACGCGAGCAGCACAAAGGCCGCATGGCCAGCGTCATGCACCACTTCACCCGCCAGCTCAAAGAGACCGGCGTCATCCGCATGTTCGAAGGCTCAGGCGGCTACGCCGACGGCGAGCAGCGCCGCGACTTCGTCTTCGTCAACGACCTCGCCCGCATCAACCTGTTCTTCGGCGGCCTGCTGCCCAAAAGCCCGCGCCGCCCCACACACGCCGTCGTCAACGCAGGCACCGGCCAGGCCCGCACCTTCAAGGCGGTAGCCGAGGCGCTCATGTCCGTCCACGGCCCCGGCAAAATCGAATACATCCCATTCCCCGGCGACCTCAAAGACCGCTACCAGCACTACACCCAGGCCGACGTCGCCAGCCTCCGCGCCGCAGGCTACACCGATCCCTTCACCCCGCTCGAAGAAGGCATCCAGCAAACCTTCGCCACCGGCCAACCCGCCTGATCCTCCGAAGCGAGATTTGTTGTCAACGGATTTGTTGCCATTGGATTTGTTGTCATTGGATTTGTTGTCATTGGATTCGATGACAACGAATTCGTTGTCATCGAATTTGTTGTCATTCCCGAAGGGAATCTGCGTTTCGCCGGGTGCCCCATCTTCGGCGCAGCTTCATCGCGCCTAAGGTGGGGTCCAACGTCGTCCCCAAAACCCGCCGGGTGCCCCATCCTTCGCGCTCTTTGCGAAGGGTGGGAATGAACCCACTCCACCCGCCACCTTTGCATTTCCATTCACGCAGCCATTGACATTTCCATTCCGTAGCCATTGGCATTTCCATTCCGTAGCCTTTGGCATTTCCATTCCGTAGCGCAGCGAAGGAATCTGCTGTTATCCGTCCGCAAACCTCGTCAACCCCCAAAACCTGTGGATAACCCCACATCCCACACAAAACAACCACGATCTCTCTCCCCAAAAACTGGCGGGCGAGTTTCACTCACCCCGATACAATAGAAGTAGAGGGTGGAACATCACAATCCAGGCACGAACCGGAAGGGATAGAAGAATCTGGGTGGGACCTCAGATGCGTTGCGGTTTTGCTTAAGGACACAGGTTTACCCGTGTCGGAAAACGCTGCCTTATCAAAGGTAGCTTTACAGGCCGCGAAAAATGCGCGCTTTGTGCTTTTCGGTGGGAGCGCAGGGCTTTAGCCCGCCGAAAAAACCAGCAAATCCAGGGGGCTTTAGAGCAAATTGCGTATCGCTGTGCAGTAGCCTTCCAAGGGCCAAAGGCCCGACAACATACCAGCCTGGGCCGGAGGCCCAGGTTCATGATGGCAGAACATGAAAGGGCTGAAGGCCCGACACATCATTCTCGCTGCATACCATCGAGAAATCTGCTTTAGCCCCGGGCCTTTCTGCAAAAGCTGCCGGATGTACATTTTCCGCAGCCTGTTCAACCGCTGAGTGATGGCGGAGAGTTCGTACCCAGACCCAGCGAACCCCACCATAACCCCTTTAGTTAAAGCACTTTACCCATAACCCCTTTGTTCAAAGGAATTTACCGGTAAACCCTTTGTTTGAAGGAATTTAGCAATTAAGTATGGGGAGGGGTATCTGCAAAAGGAGGGGGGAAGATGGTGAGAGCGCTGGGGCTCGAACCCAGGACCAACGCCTTAAAAGGGCGATGCTCTACCAACTGAGCTACGCTCTCGAACCACACTACCAAGTTAGCACAATCACCTGTTCATTTCCCGCCCCGCGCGACCGCGAAGACGCCCATCTTCCCCGCGAACGGCGATTCGCTCCAGACCGACAATCTCCTGCATTTCTCTGGCTTTCTCCCTGTTCCGTCGCACGCCGGTGACACGAAAGTCGCACCGCCGGTTCATTGACTTGAGATAGCGCCAACAGTAGCCTGAGGCTGGTATCTCGACGTGTGCCCAGCGAGGTGCATCGACGCGGAGAAGGGCACGGCAACGGAACCGACAGGACCCTGAAATGAAGGACTCGCACGACACAGACAGGATAGAAGACAAAGCAGAAGGCGGGACCGGCGAACCCGCTCCTGAAGACGTAGCCGTCCTCTACTCCTGGGCCAATCTGCACGGGACCAAGTACCGTGATTTCTCCGACTCTCGCCGCGAGTATCGCGCCCAGCTCAGGCAGCGCGCCTCCGCGCATCCGAACGAACAAGCCGTTCCGGAGCCAGAGGCAGCCGATGCACCAGTCCGCCGCGCCCCTCAGGCCAACCCTCTCCCTCCTGCTGAAGCTGCCCGCCGCGAAGAACGCGAGATCAGCGAAGCGCACGAAGCGGCCCAGCGGCAGACCAGCCGCAACGCCGACGCGGAGATACGCAGCCAGGAGTCGCGCCAGCCCATGCCCTCGCTCGAAGAAGTGCGCCCCAACCGTTCCCGCCGCGCCAGCGACCGCGACCGCGCGTCCGATGCCGTGCCCGAAGAGTATCGCGCCCAGCGCCGCCCGCAGGGCTACCACCCGGAGGACGCCTCCGGCGTGCGCGAGATCTATCGCGGGTCCGAAGAAATGAGAGAGGTGCGAGACGCGAGCGTTCATCCCGAGCGCGAGCGACGTTCACAGCCCATAGCGCACCCTGCGTCTGAAACCTTCTACGCAGAGCGACCCTCCGCAGTCGTCTACAAGGAGCCTCCCGCAGGCACCGCGCCGCGCCGCGCCGTCCGACCGGATGCGCCCATGACCGCCGACCCCGGCTTTGCCGCACGACGCGATGATCTGCTTGCCCAGCAGGCGACCGCCGCGCCACCGCGACGCCAGATGCTCGACCCCGGCTATGTTCCGCCGGATCCCACGCTGCCGGAAGCCGCCTCCGTGCCTCCACGCGGACGCCGCGCGCAGGACGACTTCGACTACAAGGAAGCCGCCCCGCTCAAGGAACCCATTCGTCGCGCGACCTTCGAGCCCGACACCTCCTATGCGCCGCCGCCGCGCTCGCCCTACGCCGCCGACCCAGCAGGCCCCGCGTGGCTCTACGCTCCGCCGCAGCAGGAGCAACAGCCACCCCGGCCCAAGCCGTCGCCGCCTCTGCCCGCACAGCCTTCCGTAGCCGAAACGCTCCAACACTCGCGCGAGCGGGTCGCCTCCCGCTGGTTTGCGCTCAAGGGCGTCTTCGAGCAGCCGGGGCAGGAGCTGCCCGAGGCCGCGCCCGTCCGCCAGAAAGAGACGCGCACTCCAGTACTCGCGATCTTCTCGCTCGCCGGCGGAGTTGGAAAAACGAGCATGGTTGCCACCGTGGGACGCGCGCTCTCGTCGCTCGGCGAAAAGGTGCTCCTGACCGACACCACCTCGCACGGCCTGCTGCCGTTTTACTTCGGCGCAAGCGAGCTTCGCCCGGACACCGTGCGCACCTTCTCGCCGCCCTCCGGCAGCACCGACGCTCCCATCTACCTCGTCAGCCACGACGTCGAGCAGAAGGGAAGTGACGAGGCCGCGCAGCAGCAACTGGCCGATGAGATCGTCAACAACAGTCGAGGCACGCACCGCATCCTGCTCGACCTTACCGCCAACTCCGGCTGGCTCGTCCGCCAGTTGGCCCGCATGGAGCCGACCATCCTGGTGCCGCTTGCGCCGGACATGAACTCAGTCATCAGCCTTCAGGCCGTCGAACGATACTTCCACGGCATCACCGGCTACGATGGCCGTCCGCTGCAGCCGTACTTCGTGCTCAACCAGTTCGACACCTCGCTGCCGCTTCATCTCGATGTGCGCGAGGTGCTGCGCCGCCAGCTAGGCGACCGCCTGCTGCCCTTCGTCATCCGCCGTGCCCCGGCCGTCAGCGAGGCGCTTGCCGAAGGCATGACCGTGGTCGATTACGCGCCCGACACACCGGTTACAGAGGACTACATGAACCTCGCCACCTGGCTGCGCACCATCGCCGCGCCGGCCGCCGCCGGCTTCCGCAACGTTCGCTGGAGCGAGCGATGACCGACTCTCCTCAATGGAGAAGGTTGGAGTCAGGCGGCGGATTCGGTTTCAAAACTCTGCGCTTTCTCGTCTGCGTGTCGAGCATCGCTCTGCTCTGCTTTGCAGCCACGCTTCCGCTCACCTGGCCGCAGCAGGTTGTTCTCGGCCTGCTCACGGTCCTGTTTGTCATCTGGCTGGACCGCAGCTCCAACTCTTCGATCATTACGCTGACGCTGATGTTGGTCTCCGTCTTCTCCACCTTCCGCTACGGCTTCTGGAGACTCGCCACCACGGTCGGTTTCTTCCGCGATCCCGGCTCGAACTGGAACGACCTCGACGCCTTCTTTGTCGGCCTGCTACTCGTGGCTGAGACCTACGCGGCCTCCGTCCTGGTCCTCGGCTACTTTCAAACGCTGTGGCCCTTGCGCCGGGCGCCTGCGCCGCTGCCGGACGATCCGGCCCAGTGGCCTGCCGTTGACCTGCTCATCACCACGTACAACGAGCCGCTCAGCGTCGTCCGGCAGACGGCGCTGGCCGCGATGAACATCGACTGGCCCATCGGCAAGCTCAACATCTATATCCTCGACGACGGACGCCGCGACGAGTTTCGCAAATTCGCCGAAGAGACCGGCATTGGCTACATAACGCGCGACGACAACCTGCACGCCAAGGCAGGCAACATCAACCACGCGCTCGCCCGCATCGACTCGCCCTTCGTCGCCATCTTCGACTGCGACCACATTCCCACGCGCAGCTTCCTGCAGCTTTCGATGGGCTGGTTTCTGCGTGACGAAAAGCTTGGGATGCTGCAAACGCCGCAGCACTACTACTCGCCGGACCCCTTCGAGCGCAACCTCGGACAGTTCCGCAAAGTGCCCAACGAAGGTGAACTCTTTTACGGCGTGGTGCAGGACGGCAACGATTTCTGGAACGCGGCTTTCTTCTGCGGCTCCTGTGCGGTCATCCGCCGCACGGCGCTCGATCAGGTGGGCGGCATGGCGGTCGAGACCGTCACCGAAGACGCCCACACCTCGCTGCGGATGCAGATGCGCGGCTGGAACAGCGCCTACATCAACATTCCGCAGGCTGCGGGCCTGGCTCCGGAGCGGCTCAGCGGACATGTCCGCCAGCGCATCCGGTGGGCGCGCGGCATGGTCCAGGTGCTCCGCACGGACAACCCGTTTTTCTCACCCGGCCTCACCACGGCGCAGCGCCTCTGCTACTTCAACGCGATGTCGCACTTTCTCTACGCGCTGCCGCGGCTCATCTTTCTTACCGCGCCGCTCATCTACCTTATCTTCGGGCGCGTCAATATTCCGGGCTACTGGGCAGCGATTCTCGCTTACGCGCTCCCGCACCTCGTGCTCTCCAACCTGACCAACTCACGCATTCAGGGCCAGCACCGGCACTCGTTCTGGAATGAGATCTACGAGACGGTGCTTGCGCCATATATTTTGTTGCCCACGCTGTTCACGCTCATCAGCCCAAAGCTCGGGCGCTTCAATGTCACGGCCAAGGGCGGAACCATCCCGCGCCGCTTCTTCGACGCGCGCATTGCCGCACCTTTCCTGCTGCTGCTTGCGTTCAACGCGATTGGGATTCTCTGCGCCATTCCGCGCTTCTGGCAGTTCCCGGCGTCGAGCGGACATTGGGCGCTCACCTTGCTTGCGAGCATGTACGACGGCCACCATCCTGGCACGATCGTGATGAACCTTGCCTGGGCATGCTTCAACGTGGTTCTGCTGGGCGTGGCCACGGCCGCTGCGTGGGAGGGCAGCCAGCGCCGTCAGAGCGTCCGCATTGCCGTGAATCTTCCGGCAGAAGTCAGGCTGCCGAACGGCAGCTCCGTTCACGGCGTTACGTCCGATCTGTCGATGGGCGGCGTCATGGTCCGCATGGAGCACAAAGCCGCCGTGTCCTCAGGCAATGAGATCCGGGTCACTCTTCCGGTGCTCAATGGAAGCGCAGAGTTTCCCGCGACCGTCGTCGGTGTCGATGGCGATCTTTTGCGCGCGAAGTTCGCTCCGCTTGGCCTGCGGGAGGAAGAGGCACTCACGCTTGCGCTCTACTCCCGCGCCGACACCTGGCTCGGCTGGGGAGAGTCGCGCGAGTCCGACCGCCCGCTCAGAAGTCTTGCGCGTATCTTCCGGCTTTCGCTTCGCGGCTTAACGCAGACGATGGGCGCGCTCATTTCGAGAACGCCGAAATCCCGTTTTGCGGCCAATCTGGTGATGCTGCTTTTTCTTGGCATGATCGCGTCCGCTCCAGGCCATACGCAAACCCCGCCACAGGCAGGCGCGGCTCCGGGCACATTCGATCGCACTGTTTCGTTCACTGACCTCGGCGTACCCGGCGCGATTGTGCTTCATGGCGCGGACGCGCATCGCACGGTTCACTTCTCCCTGCCTCCAACCGAGATCGTCAAGACGGCAACGCTGAAGCTGCATTACCACTTCTCGCCCGGCCTCGTTCCTGTGATCAGTCACCTCAACGTCAGCCTGAATGGAACGCTGGTTTCTACGTTGACGGTTGCCCCGGCTCCGGCTGTCACCGAACAGCGTGTTGATGTTCCGCTCGCAAGTTCGACGGGCGACAGCGCGGCCGATGCGCTTCGCACAGAGGCCAGCCCGCTGCTCGAAGCCGCCGTCACTCTGCCCGCTGAGCTTCTCTCGCGCGACAACGATCTCACGTTCGAGTTCATTGGCCACTACAAGGCCAACTGCGAAGGCCCAGCCAACTCGACCCTTTGGAGCCACGTCGATGCAGGCTCCTCGTTTGAGTTTTCCGGCACGCTTCAGCCGCTCCAGAACGACCTTCGGCTGTTGCCGCTTCCGTTCTACGATGCATCTGCCGACCTGCACCCATCGATTCCCATTGTCTTCCTCAGTCAACCCTCGCCGCAGGCGTTGCAGGCTGCGGGCATCGTCGCCTCGTGGTTCGGCATTCTCGGTGAAACGCGGCCTATCCTCTTTCCTGTAACTATCGGCACGATTCCAGCGGGCAACGCCATCGTGCTCAGCGACAGTACCGCCGCGCTTCCTCCTGCTTTGCAATCTTCCGGCGGCACTGGTCCGGCGATTGCCATGCGGACCAACCCCTCCGATCCTTACGGCAAAATCCTGCTGCTCACGGGCGGCAGTTCCGGCGAACTCCTTACAGCCGCGCGCTCTCTTGCCTTGCAGCGGGACTTGTTGCAGGGCGAGCAGGTCACGATCACGTCACTTAAGATGCCCGCGGCGCGCCAGCCTGATGATGCTCCCCGATGGCTTCGCACGGATAAGGTCATTCCGATGGGCGATCTTGCGCAGCCTGCCGATCTCGAGAGCGATGGCACAAGCCCTGTCATGCTCTATATGCGGCTGCCGCCTGACCTTTACTACGGCACGACGCAGAACCTTGGGCTGCATCTTCGCTATCGGTACAACGCTGTGCCGCTCGGCGAGGGCAGCACGCTCCAGGTCAGCATGAACGGCAACTTTGCCAGCGCCACGCCTTTGCCTCGCGCGGGAAAGGCAGCGGAACAGCCCGAGGCCCTCGTCCCTGTGCCCGTCTCCGATATGCGCCCCTTCTCGAACACGCTGCGGATGAAGTTTGCCTTTCACGCGGCGGAGAGCACGCGCTGCGAGGACTCTGCCCCGCCTGCTCTCGAAGGGGCGATCCTCAAGGACTCGTGGCTCGATCTGCGCGGTATTCCGCACTGGGCAGTGCTTCCCAATCTTGAAATCTTCGCTAACGCGGGCTACCCCTTCACGCGCAAAGCGGACCTTGCCGATACCGCCGTTGTGCTGCCCGACACGCCTACTCCGGAGGAGATCGGCCTGTACCTCGCGCTGATGGGGCACTTCGGCGCGCAGACCGGCTATCCTGTGCTGAACGTCACCGTGACCAACGCGGGCGGCATGATACCTGGAGCCAAAGACTATCTTGTCCTCGGAACGGTGGACGATCAGGCTGCCATCTCCCGGCTCAATCCGTCGCTGCCGATTATGGTCGATGGCAGCGGGCTACACATTCAGGACACTCAGGGCTTCTTTACTCAGTTCCAACATGCCTGGTGGAAGGTCCGCAGCTCCGACCGCGTGCAGTCCGGGCAGCTTGAGACCTCGGGCGGTCTGCCCGATGCGCTCATCGAGGCCACCCAGTGGCCAGGCCACTCCGGCCGCTCCGCTGTGCTCATTGTGCTGCGCGACCCGTCAGAGGTCCCGGAGTTCCTTACTTCATTTTTCAATTCAGCGCAGTCCTCCGATATTTCGCAGACGGTCAGCGTGCTGCGCGGTACGCGCTTTGCCTCCTATCGCATCGGCAACGTCGTCTATGGTGTAGGTTCGCTCTCCATCTGGGTGCGGCTCAACATCTTCTTTGCCAGATACCCCTGGGTCATGGCCGCCGTCATCGCACTCTGCTGCATCATGCTCGCAATTCTCGCCCGCGCGGTGCTGCGCCGCCGCGCCCGCATCCGCCTCGATGCGGGAGGCAAAGGCTGAGATGCGAGGGCATGAATTGCCGTTCATTCCTGGCAAATCCCCTTGCGTTTCATTAGAGTTACGACATCGGACATTTCCGATGCGAGGCCTGAACTGAAACGCAGAACGGTGACAGCGGGAGGCGACACGAAGCGGATCGCAAGCGAGACGGAGACTTCGTTATCCGGCCAGGGAAACGAAAAGTACCAGCGGATTCTTGACGCGGCGATTGAGGTGATTGCCGAGAACGGATATTTCAACTCGCCGGTAAGCGCCATTGCCAGGCGCGCCGGAGTGGCCGATGGCACGATCTATCTCTACTTCAAAAGCAAGGACGATGTGCTGCGGACGGCAATCGACTCGACGTTCCAGCGCTTTTACAACATTGTCGAGGAGCGGTTCAGGACGTTGACCGATCCGCGTGAGCAACTGGAGTTTATTGCTGAGGTGCATCTCTCGAGCCATGCGGTCAATCGCAGCATGGCCGTGCTGATGGCGACGGAGATGCGGCAGAGCGCGAAGTTCATCGCCGAGTTTTCGCACCACCATCTGGTGAAGTACATTCAGGTGGTCAGGGAGGTGGTTCGGCGTGGGCAGCACGAGGGGTTCTTCCGGCAGGATGTCTCCGACGGCGTAGTGGCGCATTGCATGTTCGGGGCGATCGATGAGCTTCTGAGTTCAGCCGTGTTTACCGGCCGCGTTTATGATCCGAAGACAACAGCAGCGCAGGTAATGGACATTCTGATGCGCGGAATCGGGCAGGAAGGGAAGTAAGGGTCGCCGCAACGGCGAGAAGGGTTGAAGCCAGCATGTTCGATCTGAAGACGATGAACGATGTCCTTGTCCGCGTAACTGGCCGGGGCAATCGGGCGGTGATGTCGTGGCAGGATGCAGCGGGCGAGTGGAAGCCCATCACCTCGTCTGAGCTGTATGGCCGGGTGCGCGCGCTGGCGGACGTGTTCGAGGGATGGGGTGTGAAGAAGGGCGACCGCGTGGCGCTGGTCTCGGAGAACCGGTGGGAGTGGCCGGTGGTGGATTTTGCCGTGCTGGCGATTGGCGCGGTGGACGTGCCGCTGTATCCGACGCTGACGCCGGAGCAGATGGGATATATGCTGCGCGACTCGGGCGCGAAGGCTGTCGTGGTCTCGTCGAAAGAGTTGTACGAGAAGGTCGTGGCCGCGGGCGAATTGCCGGAACTGGAGCATGTGGTGGTGATGGATGCCGGAGAGTTTTCCGGCGCGGAGAGTTTTGCCGCTCTGATGACTGACGCGGGCGGCAAGCAGCAGCCGGACGAGCAGTTCGATGCGATGGCGAAGATGGCGCGCCCCGATGATTTGGCGACGATCATCTACACGTCGGGAACGACGGGCGAGCCGAAGGGCGTGATGCTGACGCATGGCAACCTGGCCAGCAACATCAACGTGACGACCGATCCGCTGGGGTTCGACGCGACAGACAGTTGCATCTCGTTTCTTCCGCTCTCGCATGTGACGGCCCGGCACCTGGACTACGCGCTGATGTGCTACGGAACGCGACTGGCGTACTGCCCGAAGTTCGACCTGCTGCCTGCGGCGATGAAGGTGATCAGGCCGACGATCTTTGTTGCTGTACCGCGTGTCTACGAGAAGATTCGGCAGGCGGTCGAGGCGAAGTCGGCTGCGTCGCCGGTAAAGTCGCGGATGTTGAGCTGGGCGCTGGCGACCGGAAAGAAGCACCGCGCCGAGACGCTGGCAGGGAAGGCCCCTTTGGGACTCGGCGTGAAGCTCGCGGGCAAGCTCGTGTTCTCGAAGATACGAGAGGCATTCGGCGGGCGCGTGAATGTCTTCATTTCGGGCGGCGCTCCGCTGGGCATGGACACGGCAGGGTGGTTTGCCGATGCGGGCATTCGGATATTTGAAGGCTATGGACTGACGGAGACTTCGCCGGTGATCGCGCTGAACTATCCGGAGGCGCACAGGATTGGCACAGTGGGAAGGGCGATGCCGAACGTCGAGTGCCGGTTTGCGGAGGATGGCGAGCTGGAGGTCAAAGGGCCTTCGGTGTTTACCGGCTATTGGAAGAAGCCGGAGGCGACGGCGGAGGTGTTTACTGCGGACGGCTGGTTCAAGACGGGCGACATCGGCCATGTGGATGCCGACGGGTTCATCTCGATTACGGACCGAAAGAAGGAACTGCTGAAGACGAGCGGAGGCAAGATGATTGCTCCGCAGCCGATTGAGAATAAGTTGAAGGCCAACGTGCTGGTCGGGCAGGCGGCGCTTGTGGGAGACAAACACAAGTTTCTGTGCGTGCTGATCTCGCCGAACTTCGCCGCGCTGGAAGGTTGGGCCAAGGCGCATGGCGTGACTGCTGCCGATCACGCAGTTCTGGTAAAAGACGCGCGCGTCGTCAAGGTCTACCAGGAGATTGTGGACAAGGTGAACGCCGGCCTGGCGCACTTTGAGTCGATCAAGCGGCTACAGTTGGTGCCCGATGAATGGTCCGTGGAAGACGGGACGCTAACGCCGAGCATGAAGCTGAAGCGGCGTGTGGTGGAGACACGATACGCAAGCGAGATTCGTGAGCTTTACGCCGATGAGGCGACTGCTGCCAGAGGCTGATGAGGCTACGGAAAGGATCCGTCTGGTAGCTTCTGTAGAAAGACCCCGGGCTAAAGCCCCTCGAATTTGCCGGGATTTTAGCAGGGCTAAAGCCCTGCGCTCCCACCGAAAGACACGTTTTTCCGCAGGCTATAAAGTCGCGCCCCTTCAAAACAGAGACTTTTTCGGAGTCTCCCTAAAACTTATAGTTTGGTGCGACCCAAGAGAAACGCGGATTCCCTTCGGGGATGACAACAAAGGGAATGACAACGAATCCCGCTTCGGAGGATGAGGTCGCGAGGACTATATCTTCAGGGAAAAATGCTAGTCGGAGTGCTCGTCTTCTGCGGCGGTCGGGATGGGGTGCGGGGTCAGATCGACCTCGGCGGCCTGGGCGGTGCGGGCCAGATTCAGGTGCTGCTCCATGGCGTGGCGGGCCTGGGTGGGGTTGTGCGAGCGGATGGCACGGTAGATCTCGCGGTGCATCTCGGCAGACTCCTTGAGGTCCTGGGCGTTGTGGACGGTCTTCGAGCGGTAGTCGTAGAGATTGGCGGTGATGGTCTCCATGAGCGCGGCGAGGATGGGGTTGCCGGCGGCGCGGGCGACGGTGCGGTGGAAGCGCACGTCGTGGATGAGGTACTCGCGCGGATCGGTGAGCGCGGCGTACATCTCGGCGACCTCTTCGGCGAGTTCGGCAATGTGCTCGCCTGTGGCGCGTTCGGCGGCGAGGGCAGCGACGTTGGATTCGAGCACGAGACGGGCCTCGAACATCTGCCAGGGTAGGAAGCCGTGAAGCGCACCTAGGACCGAGAGAGAACTGGAGTCGAGCGCGGGCGGGCCGCTGGAGACGAATGTGCCTGCGCCGTGGCGGCTCTTGAGCACTCCCATCGCCGAAAGGAAGCCGATACCCGCGCGCAGGCTGGAGCGGCTGATCTTGAGCTGGCGGGCGAGGTCGCGCTCGGGCGGAAGGCGGTCGCCGGGCTTCACCTCGCCGCGCGCGATGAGGGAGCGGACGTACTCGACGACCTGCATGGTGAGCTGACTGTGGCTGGTGGTGTCGTCGTGGATGTCTTTGTGTGTCTCTTTAGCGTCCTTTTTCACGCTGGACAATGCTCCTTGCTCCTAAGAAAGGTCTGATTAAGTCTGCGAAGATTCCCTCAGGGGCTAAAGCCTCGTTGGATCGAGCGGTTTACGGCGCGATTGAAGTCGCGCCCCTTCAAAGACCGGACTTACAGAGCTTCCCTAAGTGAAAGAAGAGTAACACGGTGAACGGTTATGCGGCCTCGGGTGCTGCCTGCGGCGCGCCGAGCCGGGGCACGAGCACCTGGAAGATGGCGAGCGAGATAACGTAGGCGAATGCAGCCAGCGTGAAGATGATGAGCGGGTGCAGCGAGAAGAAGTGGGAGACGAGCCAGGTAAAGAAGGCCCCGCCTGCCGCTCCCGCCGCTCCGCCAAGGCCGACGACGGTGCTGACGCTGGTGGAGGGGAACATGTCCGTCGGCGTGGCGAAGATGTTGGCGGACCAGCCCTGGTGCGCGGCGGTGGCCAGGCAGAAGAGCGCGATGGCAGGCCAGGCATTGTTCGGGAAGAGCGTGTGCATGTGCGGGACGAGCATGATGGGCAGCACGCAGAGCGAGGTGACGAGCAGGGCGAATTTCCGGCCCGCGTTGACCGTCGAGCCATGCTTCATGCGGAAGCCGGAGAGCCATCCGCCTGCGATGGAGCCGACCGTTGCGGCGGTGTAGATGATGATGAGCGGATACTTCGCCTGATCGAGGCCCATGCCGTACTTGTCGTTGAGGAACTTGGGTAGATAGAAGAGATAGAACCACCAGATGGGGTCGGTGAAGCCCTTGGCGATGCAGAAGGCCCAGAAGCCGCGATGGCGGACAAGGACTGAATAGACGGGCTTGTCTTTGGTGACGGGTTCGAGCGCGGCCTGCGTAAGGGTCGCGCCGCGACGCAGCCGGTTATAAGGGAAGAGAAGCCAGATGACGCACCAGATGAGCCCCATCGACCCGGTGCAGATGAAGGCGGCGTGCCATCCCCATTTGGCGGTGACGGCGGCGATCAGGATGGGCGCGATGAAGAACGAGGCGTTGGTGCCTGAGTTGAAGAGGCCGTTGGCCAGCGCGCGCTCGTCAGAGGGGAACCACTCGGTGACGGCCTTGATGGCGGCGGGGAAGTTGCCGGATTCGCCGAGACCGAGGAAGACACGCGCGATGCAGAACCCGATGACGCTGGCGACGAGAGAGTGGCTGATGGAGGCGCATCCCCAGATGAGGATGGCGAGGGCGTAGCCGGTTTTGGTGCCGAGCTTGTCGATGACGCGGCCGGCGAAGAGGAAGCCGATGGCGTAGGCGATCTGGAAACAGATGACGATGCGGCCATAGTTGAGGTCGTAGCCGACCTGATGCGCGGCATCGAGTCCGGGAATCCAGCCCATGAAGGGCAGGTGCAGCAGCGGCTCGATGAGCGAAAGGACCGAGCGGTCCATGTAGTTGATCGTCGTGGCAAGGAAGAGCAGGAAGCAGACGAACCAGCGGATATTGGACTTCCCGGGGGCCGTGGCGGTGAAGCCCTGGTCAGACAGACTGGCGGTATTGGTTGGCATGAAGCGGATACTCCGTGTGCGAAATCTGGTCTGACCAGCGGTGCGCCGGGTTGTGAAGACTGACGTGCTGGTGAATTGGTATCGAGGATGAGGATAGCCGTTGTTGATGTAGGTATGTCAAGCAGGAACGGCCCAAGGACAGATTCGTCCGCAGAATGAGAGACGGGTATCTTCGGCTGAAGTGGTCCTACGAAATAGTTTCAGCGAGGGATAGCGATGCGGTTTCTGGGAGTTGCGCTGTTGCTGGCCGCCGGAGTAGCCGGTGCGCAGACGAAGACGATCACGGTTGGGGCGAAGGGCGCGGACTTCACGGCCATCCAGGCAGTGAACGCGGCCCCGGAGACGCGAGTGTATCTGGCTGGAAGCGATGGGTGGAATCCGAAGACGGTGAAATAGCTGCGAGGCAGCTATAAGGCAAAGCGCGTCCGCGGCACATAGATACAGAAAGACCCCGGGGCTAAAGTCCCTTGGTTTCGCTGGCTTTTTCGCAGGGCTAAAGCCCTGTGCTCCCACCGAAAAGCACAAATGTTGAGTTTTCCGGTGGCGGTTCGGTAGCGTGCCCGCGTAGCTGAGGAAGGGAGTAAATCCCACCCATGCCGCGATGAGACTGCGGCATGGATGGGGCACCCGGTCGGTGGTGGTTGGTTGGAAGAAGAACACACCCAGTTAGCTGGGGGTGTTGAGGACCAGCACGGTGGCGATTGGGTCGAGGGCTTTTGCGGGTAGCGCGATGTCCAGACCTTCTCCGTTGGGTGTGATCTTTAACTGCTTGTGGGTCTTGTCGGCGAGCAGGTAGGCTCCGGTGACTTTGCGCGGCAGCTTGTCGAGGTGGAAGGTGCCGTTCGTTGGCCAGGCGAAGATCTCGATGTAGATCTTGTTGGAGCCGGTGGTGGAGCGCCAGTTCCAGGTTGGGGTGAACTTGAAGTTGCCGCGCTTGTCCTTCTCGGTGGTGCTGAAGGTGCCGGTGGGCACGTCGAAGAGTGTGGCTTTAGTGCCGTAGATGGCTTCGCCGTTGACGTCGAGCCACTGGCCCATCTGGTGGAGACGCTCGACCTCGGGCGCGGGCACGATGCCGTGGGAGTCGGGGCCGATGTTGAGCAGATAGTTGCCGCCCTTGCTGGCGATGTCGATGAGGTTGCGCAGCAGGGTCTCGGTGGACTTGAAGTTGGTGTCCCAGGATTTATAACCCCAGGTGTTGTTGATCGTCATGCAGGATTCCCAGTCGCGTCCGGGGAAGCCCTGCGCGGGGATGTACTGCTCGGGTGTCTCGGTGTCGCCCTTGTAGCCGCCGCCGAGGCGGTTATTCCAGATGAGGTTGGGGTACTTGTTGAGCACTTTGACGATCTCGGCTGCGCGCTCGGGCGTCATCTCCTTTGGCGTGTCGAACCAGACGACGACGGGGAAGTCGCCGTAGTTGTTGAGCAGCTCTTCAATCTGCGGGATGGCTTTCTTGTGGAGATAATCGTCGAAGCTGCCGTCCTGGGCCTTGTCCCAGTGGCCGGTCTTGGGGTCATGGGTGCCTTTGACGGCAGCCGCTCCGCCGGGATAGGTCCAGTCCTGCGCCTGCGAGTAGTAGAAGCCGAGCTTCATGTCCTGCTTGCGGCACTCCTCGGCGAGTTCGCGGAGCGGGTCGCGGTGGAAGGGCGTGGCATCGACGATGTTGAAGGGGTTCGCTTTCGAGTCGAACATAGCGAAGCCGTCGTGATGCTTGGCTGTGATGACGATGTACTTCATGCCCGCGGATTTGGCAAGGGCGACGATGTCGTGTGCGCTGAAGCCGGTGGGATTGAACTGCGAGGCGAGCGCCTTGTACTGCGCGACGGGGATGGAGGCGTCGTTCATGATCCACTCGCCGATGTGCTGGTAACGCTGGCCGTTCCAGGTGCCTGCGGGGATGGAGTAGAGGCCCCAGTGGATGAACATGCCGAAGCGTGCGTCGCGCCACCAGGCCATGCGCGCGTCGCGCTGAGCGGCGGTCTCGGTGTCCTGAATGGAGGGGACGGGGTGTGCGGGTGGCGGTGCGGGCTGCTGCGCGAAGCAGAGCGCAGACATGCTGGCGAGAAGTGCGGCGGAGAGAAAAGTTCGTTTCACGGACATTCCTTGGGTTAAAGTGACGGCGGATTGATTGTATGTGAAAAATATATGTCGTAGGTGAAAAATGTATAGGATCCACCGCTTGCCCCCTGCCCGGATGGCCGGAGCAGCGCTGGGCACGCGGTATCATCGCTCGTGTGGGCGATGATATTCAGGCGATGATCGAGCGGCTGCGCGCTGGCGACGTGAGGGCGCTGGCGCGTGCGGTTTCGATGATTGAGGACGGCTTGCCCGGCGCGGCGACGTTGCTGGCCGCTTGCCGCGAGGTTTCGCGGAAGGCGCTGCGGGTTGGGGTGACGGGGCCTCCGGGAGCAGGGAAGAGCACGCTGGTGGACCAGATGGTTAGGCTGCTGCGAGCGGAGGGGAAGACGGTGGGGGTGGTTGCGGTCGATCCTTCGAGTCCATTTACAGGCGGCGCACTGCTGGGCGACCGGATACGGATGCAAGGATTTGCGGGAGACGACGGCGTCTTCATTCGCAGCATGGCTTCGCGCAGGGCGATGGGTGGGGTGGCGCACGCGGCTGCGAATGTTTGTAGCGTGATGGGGGCAGCGGGGCGCGACGTCATTTTGATTGAAACCGTCGGCGTGGGTCAGGATGAGGTCGAAATTGTGGGATTGGCGGACGTGACGGTGGTGGTGCTCGCGCCCGGCATGGGCGATGAGGTGCAGAGCTTGAAGGCCGGGTTGATGGAGGCGGCGGATGTCTTCGCGGTGAATAAGAGCGATCGTGGGGGTGCAGAGGCGGTCGAGGCGGAGATCGTTGCCATGCAAGGGCTGGCGGCGCATGGGGAGTGGGTGCCTCCCGTGGTGCGGACGGTCGCAACAACGGGCGAAGGTGTGGCGGAGTTGATGGCCGCGGTGCGGCGGTGTGCAGAGCAGAGAGGGAACCGCAGGTCCTTCGACTTCGGCGGCAAAAGCGCCGCCTTCGCTCAGGATGACAATTCTGTGAGTGAGCGAGGTGCGGCGGAGGTGATGGCGGCTGTGCAGCTCCACGCGGAACAAAAGCCTGCGCACCGACGTGTCAGTGCGGGGATGAAGCTCGACCATCTTGGCGTGGCGGTGCTGAGTATCGAGGCTGCGCGGGGGTTCTATGAGGCGCTTGGGCTTGCGGTGACGTATGAGGAGACCGTCGAGTATGAGAAGGTGAAGACCGCGATGCTGCCGTTGGGCGAAACGCGCATTGAGCTACTTGAGGCGACAACGACTGACTCTGTGATTGGGCGGTTCGTCGAAAAGCGCGGCGAGGGACTGCATCATATTGCGGTGCGGGTGCCGAGCGTGGACGAGATGTTCGAGCGGCTGAATGCTGGGGGCGTTCGACTGGCGAGCGATGCGGTGCGCGTGGGCGCTGGTGGCCACAGGTATTTTTTTGTGCATCCGGCGAGCACTGGCGGCGTATTGCTGGAGATTGTGGGCGAGGGCGAGGTCGGATGAGATTTTTGCTGATGCACACGGCAGGCGCGGAGGGCAGTGTGGCCCTGGCTTCGGAGGCAGGTGTGGTCGCGTCCGAGATATTGCCGGGGAGGAGTTCTTCGGAGCACCTGGTGTCTGCGGTGCGGCGGTTGATGGAAGCCGCCGGATGGACGCTGCGCGATCTGACGGCGGTAGTCGCCGTGCATGGACCGGGATCGTTCACTGGAGTGCGGGTCGGTCTGAGCGCGGCGAAGGGGTTGTGCGAGGCGGGCGGCGTTCCGCTGATTGCTGTCTCGCGGCTCGCACTGCTGGCGGCTGAGACTGGTTACGCTGCGCTCGATGCCGGTCGTGGAGAGTTCTACTTCGGCGAGTATGCTGATCAGCGCAAGGCGTGCGAGACATTGGTGTCGCTGGATGATCTGCGAGCGGCGGTCGGGAGCGACGAAGTCACTGTGTGCGAGTTGAAAGCCGCGGAGGCGCTGGCTGGGTTGCGGGTGAGGGTGATTGCCGAACCGCTGGCAGAGGCGACGCTTCCATTTGCCTTGCAGCGGGCGCGAGTTGGAGAGTTTGACGACGTTGCCGCAACAGATGCGAATTATCTGCGCCGGACCGACCTGGAGATTCTGGCCAAAGCAAAGATGGAAGGTCAGACCCGGTGAGTCATCAGGTGCGTGCGGCGACTGCTGATGATTTACCGGAGATCGTTGCGCTGGAGCGTTCGCTGGTGGAGGCCCCACACTGGGCGGAGCGCGACTATGCGGAGATTGCGGCCGGTGTCGGAATCCGGCGGTGCTTGTTTGTCGTTGAGGCCGTGGGGGGACTGGCTGGCTTTGCGGTGGGCAAGGTCGTTGCGGATATTGGCGAGTTGGAAAGTGTTGCCGTTCGAGCGAGGTCGCGGCGATTGGGTGTGGGCCGGGCGCTCTGCGCGGCTGTCATCGAGTGGTGCCGGAAACAGGGCGCATCTGCGGTGGAACTGGAGGTCAGGGCGGCGAGCGTGGGGGCGCTGGCTCTCTATCAATCACTGGAGTTCAAGCGCGTGGGGCTCAGGCGGCGATATTACCGGGAGCCCGAGGACGATGCCGTGCTGATGCGTCTGGATGAGCATGCACCGGACCTGTAGGGACGGCGTGATTCTCCCCTAAACTTTTACGGACCTTTCCGAATAGCGGGACAGAAAGGACAAAATCCTTGGGACCGGGTATTTGTTGGAACATTGATTAACGGTTGTTTATACGATTTGTTTTTAGTTTCAGTGTTTTATTTTTATAAATCGGCAAAACTTTCTTGACGTGCATTCCGGCCACGGAAGATGCTCTTTTCTTCGAGGAGACGCATATGCTTTGGTCACGAATCTTTCGTAAGCTGCTTCTTTGCCTGCTTGTGCTGGGTTTGACAACAACGGCTTTAGAGGCTCAGGTCTCGCGCGGAACGTTGAGCGGGCTGGTCACGGATGCCGATGGCGCTGTCGTTTCGGCTGCGCACCTGACGGCGACTGACACCGCGACTGGGGCTAATTACTCGGCGGTATCGAGCAGCGATGGACAATACACGATTCCATTTCTGGCACCAGGAACCTACCGCGTGACGGCGGCGGCTGCGGGTTTCAAGAGCACGGTGCATGAGAACGTACTGGTTTCGGCGAACGAGCACGTCCGTGTCGATATGACGATGGCCGTGGGCACACGCACGGAGACGGTGACGGTCTCGGCCGACAACACGATGCTGGACACTTCGACTGCATCGACCGGGCAGGTGCTCGACCAGGAAGACATTGAGAACATGCCGGTGAATGGCAGGACGCCGATGATTCTGGCGCAACTGGCGTATGGGGCGCTCTCGACGGGCAACCCGCAGTTCAATCATCCGTTCGACAACAGCGGACCGTCGAGCATTTCGCTGGGCGGGGGAGCGTCGAAGAAGAACGAGATTCTGATTGACGGCTCGCCGGATGGCGGGGCCGATGGCACGCTGGCCTTCAGTCCGCCGATGGATGCGATGCAGGAGGTGAAGGTCGAGACGTTTCAGGCAGACGCAGCGTATGGGCACACGAGCGGCGGGACGATCAACCACGTGACGCGCTCGGGGACGAACGAGTATCACGGATCGCTGTATGAGTTTCTTCAGGTGTCGGCCCTGAATGACACGCCTTACTTCAATAAGCATGTGGCGGGAACGCCGAAGAGGAAGTCGGTGACTCGGTTCAATCAGTGGGGCGGAACGATCGGGATGCCGCTCTCGATTCCGCATGTGTACGACGCGCGGAACAAACTGTTTCTGTTCTTTGCGTATGAAGGCATCTCAGACAATACACCTTCGCCGAGCATCCTGACGGTGCCGACGGATGCGGAGCGCAAAGGCGATTTCTCCGCGTTACTGCCGCTGGGCTATGTCATCTACGACCCGGCGACCGGCGTGAAGGGCAGTAACGGCCGCATACAGCGCAAGGCGTTTCCGGGCAACATCATTCCGCAGCAGCGTCTGAATCAGGTAGGCGTGAACCTGGCGAGCTACTTTGCCGAACCGAACATCCCGGCGGCCAAGCCGGACGGTGAATCGAACTATTTCTATCCGGGCAACAGCACGGACAAGTTCGACAGCGAGATGGGCCGCATCGATGCAAACATCAGCGAAAGGGACAAGGCCTACTTTGCGTTCCGGCACAACGACCGCTACCACCAGGCCAACAACGCCTTCAACAACATTGCGACCGGCAGCGTGCTGATTCAGCCGAACTGGGGAGCGACGCTCGACGAAATTCATATGTTCAGCGCGAATACGATCTGGGAGAACCGGTTCAACTGGTCCCGCAACACGGAGTCGCGTCCGCTGGCGGTGAACTTCGATTTCTCGAAGCTCGGATTTCCTCCGGCGCTGGCGGCTGCTTCGACGGCGCCGGGCTTCCCGGTAACGAGCGGAACGAAGTTTGTGGACTTCGGCTACTCGAAGGGCGACTACATTCCCTATGACAGCTTTCAGTACTTCAGCATGGTGAGCCACACGCTGGGCAAGCACAGCTTGTCGTTTGGCACGGACCTGCGGCTGAACAAGGAATACAGCTTCCGCTATGGCAACTCGTCAGGGCTGTACCAGTTCGGCCTGAATAAGGGACAGGGCTGGACGAATGGACCATTCGACAACTCCGGAGCGGCGACGATCGGGCAGGAGTTCGCTTCGATGCTGCTGGGTTTGCCCACGGCGGGGAGCTTCGACATCAACGGCAAGCAGATCTCACAGGCCAAGTACTATGCGTTCTTCGTGCAGGACAACTACCGGATGCTGAAGAACCTGACGCTGAATCTTGGGCTGAGGTACGAGCGCGACCTGCCGACGACGGAGCGGAACAACGAAGGAGTCATCGGGTTTGATGCTGCGGCGACCAATCCAATCAACGCGCAGGCGCAGGCCAACTTTGCGGCCAATCCGGTCTCCGGGGTCAACTTTCCTTCGACTCTGACCGGAGGGCTGGTCTTTGCGAGCGCGAGTCAGCGGGCGATGTATCAGACGACGGCGACGAACTTCAGCCCGCGCATCGGGTTTGCGTATAGCCCGTTTGCGACGATGTCGATTCGCGGCGGCTTCGGAATCTTCAATAACAGCGTGGGCCGAACGGACCCGATTGCAACGGGATTCAACCAGACGACACAGTTGCAGGCTTCGCTCGATGGATACCTTACCCCGAACGGCACGCTCTCCGATCCGTTTCCGACGGGACTTGTTCTACCGACAGGGAGTTCGCTTGGACTGGCGACAAACCTGGGTCAAGGAGTGAGTTTCTATCCCCACAGGGTCTTGAACGACTATGCGGAGCGTTGGGACCTGGACATTCAGCGGCAACTGCCCGCCGGCATCCTGTTTGAGATGGGATACGTGGGCGAGCATGGCGTGCATGTGGGCGTCAGCCGCAACATCAACTACATTCCGGCGCAATACCTGAATGTGGGGCAGTACCGCGACCCGGCGGTGTATGCGAACCTGACCGCAAACGTAGCCAACCCGTTCAAGGGCATTGCGAACTCTGCGATGAACGGATCGACGACGACGCGGCAGCAGTTGCTGCTGCCTTATCCTGAGTTCACTTCGGTGACAGCTTCGGGCTTTCCCGCGGGCAATTCACTCTTCCATGCGCTTGAGGCGCGGGTGGAGAAGCGGATGTCGGGCGGGGTGCGGTTCCTGGTGAACTACGAGTGGTCGAAGCGTCTGGAACGGGTGGCCTACCTGAACCCGCAGGATGCGGCCCCGGAGAAACGGATTGCGTCGGACGACCGGCCGCAGCACCTTGTTGCGTCGGGAACGTGGGAATTGCCATTCGGCGCCGGGAGACGGTACCGGGTTGGCGTTCCTGTTGCCGGATACCTGGCGAGCGGTTGGAACCTGACGAGCATCTTCACGTACCAGCCGCAGGGCGCTCCGTTGTCGTGGGGCGACATCATCTACAAAGGAGCAAGCCTGAATGATCTGCATGTGAATCCACATGCTCCAGACGGCGCGTTCGACGTGACGCAGTTTGACCGCGTGAGCGGCGACCAGCCGGTGGCGGGAACGCATATCCGCACGCTGCCGACGCAGGTTGCTCATGCGCGACAGGATGGCATCGTCGCGCTGGACATGTCGCTGATCAAAAACAACCGCATTACCGAAAAGGTCAACGCGCAGTTGCGGGCGGACTTCTTCAATGCGCTGAATCATCCGAGCTTCAGCGCGCCGAACCTGTCGCCGACCAGCTCCACGTTTGGGACGATCACGTCGCAGGCGAATTTGCCGAGGACGATCCAGCTTGGATTGCGGGTAGCATTCTGATTTGCCCGGACCTTGACGCTGAGGTTCGGGTCTGAAACATTGCGGGCCGCCGGCTTTGCGGAGGCCCGCAACTCCTCTGAAATTAGACCCGGGATTTCCACTTTGCCAGGCTTGCGGGGGGTGTGTTAACGTTTTGGCCATCGTTGAGATGTCCGTCCGAACAATGGAGGTGCACTTGATGCAGACCGCCAGGTTTACGGAGCTTCCACAGCCCTCGTCGCTTCCCTCGATCCATCAACTGATGCAGGAGCACAGCCTGTACGACCGCAGGCTGGAGACGCTGCGCGCCAAAGTCTATCTGACCGACGCGGAGAAGATGGAAGAGGTCCGGCTCAAGAAGCTTAAGCTGAGTCTGAAGGACGAGATGGAACGGCTCAGGCGTCTGGGGGCGCCGTTCCCGCAAAGCTGACGCGGAGGGGTGCGGTTGGTGGGGCCGCGCAGGGCCCGAGGGGAAGGTGTGTGCTTCGTCGGCTTGCATTTCGAGTAAGGCTTTGAGGCTTTATAATCGAGTACTTATGGTGCGAGATGGAATCTTTTACGCCTTGGGGCTTGGGGTGGTTGCGGCGGTGCTTTGGTATCTTCACATGCCCTCCTTTCTGGTGGCACTGCCAATTCTGCTGGCCGCATTTTTCCTGTGGTTCTTTCGTGATCCTGAGCGGACTATTCCGCAGGGAGCAGGACAGATTGTTTCTCCCGGCGACGGCCTTGTCACAGAGGCCGAATGGATTGAGACAACCTGCGGTAGCCGCCTGCGCATCAGCATCTTTTTGAATGTCTTCGACGTGCATGTAAATCGTTCCCCTGTAAGCGGTGTCGTGAAGGTGTGCGAATTCCGCAAGGGCGAGTTTATGAACGCCATGAAGCCGCAGTCGGTGCTCAACAATGAGCAGACGCTGGTGACGATCGACGCCGGCGGCTATGAGGTCAGCTTCAAACAGATTGCAGGTCTGCTGGCGCGGCGAATTGTGTGCAACCTGCAGGTTGGCGATCGCGTGGAGCGCGGCCAACGGATTGGCCTCATCAAATTCGGCTCGCGCGTGGATGTGCTTATCCCGGCCGAGGCCGAGTTGAAGGTGAAGACAGGTTCGCGCGTGCGTGGCGGATCTTCGGTACTTGCCGTCATCCAGACCGAACAGGCCAATCTGACCGGAGTCGCCTGATGGACGAAAGCACACTGGAAGAGATGGAGATGAGCGCCGAGTCGAGAAGGCATCAGCCGGGCCGCGGCATGTATGTGCTGCCGTCGTTGTTTACGGCGGGCAACATGGCCGCGGGCTACTATGCGATTACGCAGAGCGTGCAGGGCTCGCTGGCAGACACCTCGTACTTCGACCGCGCAGCTCTGGCTATCGGCATCGCGGTGCTGTTCGACGGGTTGGACGGCATTGTCGCCCGGGCAACCAACACGACGAGCGCCTTCGGCAAGGAGCTGGACTCGCTGGCCGATGTCATCACGTTCGGCGTCGCGCCGAGCCTGCTGGCATACATCTGGGGCTTCCGGATGATCCCGGCGCTCTCGAACGCCGCCCTTCGCGGCCAGATTGTGCATCTGGGCGTGTTTGTGTGTTTCATCTTCCTGATCTGCGGGGCAAGCCGGCTGGCGCGTTTCAACATCAGCATGGACCCGCAGCCGAGAAATCCGGGACGTCCGGGGAAGAAGTACTTCGTGGGAATGCCGATTCCTGCGGGCGCGGGCGTAATTGCTTCGGTCATTCATTTTCAACAGGGATCTCCGATCGACAATCCTTGGGTCGCGGTGGTGTGGATATGCCTGATTGGGTTCACCAGTTTTCTGATGGTGAGCAACTGGCGGTTCTGGAGCGCCAAGGAGATGACCTCGGGCAAGCGTCACCCGTTCCAACTGGTCGCGGTCATTGCGGTCTTCGGTGCGCTGATCGTGCTCTATCACCGCTACATGCTGATCATTCTGGCGATGGTGTATCTGGTTTCCGGCGTATTGGCCAGGCTGGCATATTCATGGAGCAGGAGCCGCAGGAGACACGCCGCAGAGACGCAGCCGGGACAGTAGGCTCGGAACAAGTCTCGCCGATGGGCAGCTTCAATCGCATAAGAGAAGAGAGTCATAGACATGACGAATGAAATATACCGAATTGGCATCGTCGGGGCGTCGTCGCTGACGGGTAAAGAGTTGAACGATGCTTTGGGAGAGTCGTTACTTGCCGACTCGGACGTCGTGCTGCTCGACGATGACGATACTGTCGGCCAGATGACCGCGACCGGCGACGAAGCCTCGTTCATTCAGCGACTGGAGCCATCGGCATTCGAGCGGCTGGACTTCGTCTTCTTCGCAGGCGATGCCGCGACAACGAAGAAGCACTGGCAGGACGCGCGTCGTGCAGGTGCAAGCATCGTAGACCTGACCTATGCACTCGATGGGAAGAAGGACGTTCTGGTACGGTCGCCGTGGGTAGCCGGAGCATTGGCAGACAAGGAAAAGACGCCGCATCAGGAGAAGAAGCCGGACCTGAACACGCACGCAGTCGTTGCGGCCCATCCGGCAGCGGTGATGATTGCGCTGGCTACGGCGCGCCTGCATGGAAAACTGCCGCTCACGAGCGTTGCTGCGGTGGTGATGGAGCCTGCCTCTCAGCATGGACGACTGGCGATGGACGAGCTTCATCAGCAGACCGTCAACCTGCTTTCGTTCCAGAGTCTGCCGCGCGAACAGTATGATGCTCAGGCGGCCTTCAATCTGCTGCCAGAGCTGGGCGAAGCGGCAGCGGTAAAACTTGCTGCGACGGGAGAGCATATTCGGGAGCAGTACGCTGCCATGTCAGGCGGAGCACTGCCGCCGCTCGCGTTGCAGATGTCCCAGGCGCCGGTCTTCCACGGCTATGTTCTATCTCTGTTGGTTGGCTTCGCCAACCCTGTAACGACGGAGCAGGTCAGCTCCGCGGTGGCCGGCGAGCACATCAGCGTCGTCGCACCCGGCCAGGATGCGCCTAGCAACCTGAGCGCAACGGGCAGGGACGATGTGCTGGTGCGCGTCAGCAAGGGCTCCGGCGGAGATGGCCCGGACACGCGGTTCTGGCTCTGGATGGCTGCCGATAACTTGAAGCTGACGGCGCTGAATGCGATTGCCTGCGCGGTTGAACTGCGACGGCTGCGCCCGCTGGGCAAAGTGCAGTAAAGCTATCGTGCAGATATGGCCAGATCAACGTAGTTGCGGCCAAAATAAAGGCGGTACCTGTTGCCGTCGGGAACAATTTGCAACGGGACCGGACGATGCAGCGCAGCGTCTCGCGTAGAAGCGACGGTAAAGAGATTGTGTCCGCCAATATCCATGACGAGGAATTGGTTGCCCTCGATAAACCCACAGCCATAGGCCCCGGACGCAAGGCGGCGTCCGCCGACTTCGACCGGTTCTTCCGTAATCAAGTAGGCTTGGTATTTCTGCTGCACCTCGCTTGAGTAACCTGAGCTGTCAACCAGCGCAACCAGCATGAAGCTGTCTTTCGCAAAGCGGATACCGGCGGAGTTTCTGGCTTGAATGGACGCGCTCTGACCCTGAAAGAAGACTGTCGCCGGCAGGATTTTGCCTGCCTCGGCCGCGCTCAGGATGGGTGACGCTGACTGCGCTGCCACCGCTTGAGGAACAGCCCGCAAGGGGGAACCGACTGCTACAAACAACAACGCTGCGTATAGAACGAGGCGGGACATGACGCTCCTTTTCGGGTCGTTGGCAATCCTACCGGCGGTGACGAGACATTGCAACGGAATCCGGGCCTTGTACGCTCACACTGCGAATCAAATTATCCATGAGTCCGGGAAATCATGCTCTCTTTGTGCGATGCTTAAGTGGTAACGCAATCAGGTTTTGTTCTTAAAGTCTTGATGAATGGATGAATTTTTACGTGCCAGGCAGGAGTTTGGTGAAAAATCCGAAGATGCGCATTGGGATCGACCTTGGCGGAACCAAGATCGAGGCCCTTGCTATCGACCAAAAAGGCAACGAGCTGGTGCGGCACCGCATCAGCACACCGCGCAACGATTACGCGGCAACGATTAAGGCAATCACAGGGCTTGTTCATCTGATCGAAAAAGAGACCGGGAGCATCGGAACAGTCGGCGCGGGCATTCCGGGGAGCATCTCGTCGGTGACAGGCCTGGTGAAGAACTCGAACTCGACCTGGCTGAACGGGCGCCCTTTGCACCACGACTTGACGACGGCTCTTGACCGGGAAGTGCGTGTGGCCAACGATGCAAATTGCCTGGCGGTCTCCGAGGCAACCGACGGCGCAGCGGCGGGGAAACACGTCGTGTTCGGCGTGATTCTCGGCACAGGGTGCGGGGGAGGAGTGGCCATCGACAGCCATGTTCACGCCGGCCTGAACGGAGTTGGCGGCGAGTGGGGACATAATCCATTACCCTGGGCCCGGCCCGAGGAGACCCCAGGCCCGGCCTGCTATTGCGGAAAACGCGGGTGTATGGAGATGTGGGTTTCCGGCACCGGAGTCGCGCTGGATTACAAGAACGTTGTTGGCAGGGAACGCACGGCGCGAGACATCATCGCCGACTTCGAGACTGGGGATCGCGCTGCTGCTGCTGCTGTGGAGCGATTCGTAGACAGACTCGCGCGCGGCCTTGCGAATGTGATCAATATTCTTGACCCCGACGTGCTCGTCTTTGGCGGAGGCATGTCGAAGACGAAGCATCTTTATGAGGCTCTGCCCAAACGCCTGCCCGAATATGTCTTCGGCAAAGAGGCGGCGACGCCAATTCAGCAGGCAAAGTATGGAGACTCAAGCGGCGTCCGTGGCGCGGCGTGGCTCTGGCCGAATACGTAAGCCGGTGGTGGTTCAAATCAGATGATGCTATGCGATACTGGAGACATCCGGTGTCTGTGCAAAGCGCAATCACCTCAAGCCGGGATGGCGGAACTGGCAGACGCAGCGGACTCAAAATCCGCCGAGGGCAACCTCGTGGGGGTTCGACCCCCCCTCCCGGCACCAGAATCTCTACTCAGTTGAAGGGCAGCAGCGGCGAGGTACGGAGCGGTGGTTTTTCGATAATCCGCGCCGTAAGCACGACTCCGCTGCGGTTGTCGTGCAGCGTGATGGGGAATGCGAGAACGCTCCAGGTGACGTTCTGCTCATCAGGCCGCGGCTGGCTGAGCAGACCGCGACGGGTGCGGTCGATATAGGTCTCGCGCGTGAGCGTGACCGTCTGGAGCACATCGCGCCAGTCGCGCATCAGGGTCGGCATCTCGTCGAAAACCGAGCGACCGGGGAACCAGTCGCGCGGCTTTCCGAGATACTCAGCCACCGAGTCGTTGCAGTATTGCCACACGCCGCGGTCATCGAAGATCTGCACCAGAACGTCCGAGCCGATGGCCATCGAGATACGCGAGTAGAAAAAGTCGCGCGCGTCCACAACGACCGGCGAACCGCGCCGTTTAGCCTCGAGCGAACTGAGGGCGGCGAGCAGGTCTTCGACCGAGCTGTAGCCTTTGAGCAGATGCATGTCTTCTACGCCGCCGAAGTAGCGGTCGAGCGTGGCCGAGAGGATGATGATGGGCACATGCGGACGGCGGCGGCGCAGCAGGTTGGCCACCTCGGTGCCGAACTGTCCCGCGCCCAGGTGGTAGTCGAGCACTGCAATGTCGATGTCGTTGAACAACTCTGTAGCCTCTTCGATGGTGGAGGCAGGGATGCACTCGTAGCCGTGCTGGCGCAGGATGGCGGTCCGGAGGTGCAGGTTGGCCGGCTCGTCGTCGAGCAGCAGCACACGAACCCGCGACGCGCCCGGAGGCACGGTCTCGGGTGACGCACTGGGGGGGAGTTCCGGCGGCTCAGGCATCATCGACACCCTGTAGGATGCTTCCGAAAGAGAAAATGTCACCCTTTGGATGATTATTTTCTCGTTGCTTTCAGATCCCGAAGGAGTTCTGGGAGACGATTGACCAGTGCTACAGAGCGAAGCCATTGCCGGTTGTCGATGGCGGGGTACCCGCTGACGACCTTTCCGGGTTCAACGTCGTTGGGGATGCCACTCTGTGCGGTGGCTATGGCCCCGTCACCGACCGTACAGTGTCCTGCAACCCCGACCTGGCCCGCGAGGATCACATTCCTGCCTACATCGGTGGACCCTGCAAGCCCTACCTGCGCGCAGAGCAGGGTATTCTCGCCAACGGTTGAACCGTGACCGACCTGCACAAGATTATCAATCTTTGCGCCAGCCCGCACCCGCGTCTCGCCAATGGAGGCGCGGTCCACGCAGGCATTGGCCTGTATCTCGACGGAATCCTCGAGGACAGCCGGCCCCGACTGCTGAATCTTGTACCAGGTGTTGTCGGCCTGCTTGGCGAAGCCGAAGCCGTCGGCCCCGACGATGGCCCCGTTCTGCAAGACAACGTTGTCGCCAAGCTGGCAGTGTTCGCGGACAATCGCGTGCGCGTGGACGAAGAGGTTCTTCCCGGCGCGCACATGCGGGTAGATGACCGCATGGGGCAGGATGACGGCGTTGTCGCCGATCGTGACGTGGTCCGAGATGACGACATAGGCCCCGACATGCGCATTCGCGCCAATCTTCGCCGTAGGGGCAATCACAGCAGTTGCGTGAACCCCGGGAGCATAGACCGGCGGCTGGTAAAAAAGCTCAACAGCACGAGCGAACGCCAGATACGGGTTTTCAATCCGCAGAGTCGCGGCTGAAATCTCAGGAAATGCAGGCTCAACCAGAACGACGGTCGCCTTCGTGGTGCGGGCAAGTGCTGCGTACTTGGGATTGGCGACGAAGGTCAGGTCTCCGGGCGCTGCGGTCTCAAGACCCGCCACGCCGGTAATCCGGGCAGAGGGGTCGCCGTGGAGAGTCGCTCCCAAACGCTGGGCAAGGTCAGCTAGCTTCATGCTGGGGATTATAGAAGCAGGGAACAGGGATCAGGGAACAGGGACCAGCCAGCAAAACGAGGAATCAGCTTTTCTGGGCCCTGATCCCTATTCCCTGATCCCCTAATTTGGTCGCGTCGATGGCGGCAGCGTCTTGAAGAGGTCTTCCTGCAACGATGGCAGCGCATCGGCCGGGAGAGGCTTGCGCCGTGAAGGCGAGGTGATGACAGCGATGAGGTGCACTTCGCTGAGGGCCGCACGAGGGACGTAGATGCGTTGTGTGTTCGAGCGCGTATCCGGTGGTGTAACGAAGAGACCGGCGTCGTGGATGAGGTCATCGAGCAGCGTCGTGTCCGTGGGGGCAAGGCCTTCGAGCAGATCGCCGGTGCGAAACGTCATGCGCAGCCAGAGTCCCTCCGTCCTCGGACGGGCCAGGAACGTCCGCCGGGTCAGGCGTTCGGGATTGGTCGTGTCATTCAGGTTGAAGTCGCGCACGTAGCAGATGTGTTTGATGCCGTCGAGGTGGACAGGCACAACCCGGCCCGAGAGGTCGAGCAGCGGAACCGCGTTACTCTGCACGAACCCGGACAGAGGCAGATAGCCGGCAAGCGTCTCGCCAGTCAAGCGACGCAGAATCACCTTTTTGTGCGCGGAGGACATCGGTCAGGCGAATTGTCGCATGGCAGACGGCGCGAGCGCGAATAAAGCTGATGCAAGGGTAGTTATTTTGCTACCGCTGTGTTAGAGTGACATTTTGTGTCCGACATGCATTTTATTGTAAACGTCTGATTTATCTGAGTTTAGTCTGGCCGCGTTGAACTGAAGGCCGATTCAGATGATGGCCGTTCCCGGTAAACGACCGGCTGGAGCAAAGTAGCGGATATGGCTGACTACATCTACCTGCTTGAAAATCGTCTCTCGAAGGCCCAACAGGAAGCATTGGCGAAAGTACGAGAAATTGCACGGAATAAAGGACTTACTGCATTTCTCGCCGGGGGGGCAGTCCGCGATCTGACCAACGGGTCGCCAATCCGTGATCTGGATGTAGTGGTTCAAGGTAATGCACTCAAGCTGAAGAAGGAATTAGAGAAGGCCCACGCTGTTATCTCGGCTGAAAATGATCTGATGCAGGCACTGTACGTCCTGTTTCCCGGTGGCGTGCGGGTGGAGATCGGCAGCACGGTGATGGTCAGCTATCCCAAGCCCGGCAAGCCAGTTGTGAAACCTGCGACCATTCTGGACGACCTCCGCCGCCGCGATTTTACTGCGAACGCAATGGCGCTCTCGCTGAACGACGGCTCGTATGCTCTGCTGATGGACCCGCTGAACGGTGTCGCTGACATTGAGAACCGCGAACTGAGGCTGGTCAGCAACTACGGCTTTATCGAAGACCCGGTGAGAATGATTCGCGCGGTGCGGCTGGGGGCCCGGCTGGGCTGGCAGATGGATGAGCGCACCCAGGCCCGCTACGAGACCGGCAAGCAGGAAGGCTACATCTCCGCGATGTCGAGCTTCCAGCGCGGTTATGAGACCGAGGAGATCTTCCACGAGGAAGACCCCCTGCGCGTCATCAAACGGTTAGAATCCGAGGGCTGGATGAAGCACCTGTTCCCGGCGCTGACTTCGTCGAAGGCTAATCATAGCGAACTGGAAAAGCTGCGCGACGCGCAAGGACAGTTGCAGATGCAGGGCATCAACCCCGACGCATCGGCCGCAAACTTCCCGCTGCTGACGGCAAAGCTGGCGCCGAAAGACGTCTCGGCTCTCAAGAAGAGCTTTCCGCGCAAGGCGTTCGTGCATGAGATTGACGCGCTGGAGAAGGAAGGCAAGGCGTTCGCCGCGCAGCTTACGGGCAAGGATGCCGCGCTGCCTTCGCAGGCCTGGAAGCTGCTGTACTCGGCCAAGCCCGAGGCCGTGCTCTGGGCGGCCCATTATGGCAAGAGTGCCGCAGTTCAGAACAAGTTCAAGGGCTTCTATACCGAATGGCCCCAGGCCAAACTGAAGATTCCCTACGCGCTGATGCAGGAGATGCGGATCGTCCCCGATGTGCCGCGCTACGACGAGCTGATGGACAAGCTGTTCTTTGAGCTGATGGACAACAAGCTCGGAACGGTGGAGGAGATGAAGGCGTTTCTTGAGCCGTACTCGCCTCCAGCGCCTCCTCCGCCGGTGCATCTGCGCCGCGCGCGCGCGGTAAAGAAGGATGCGAAGCCTCCCAGAAGCAGGAAGAAGGCAGCCGAGGCCGCGACGGTCGAAGGCACAATAGCGGCGAGCGCGGTCGTTGAACAGGCGGCCACAGTCCCGGCCGGCAAGGCGTCGAAAGGCGCTGCCGTTCCGGCCAAAGAGGCGGCTACCGCGAAGACGGCTATTACTCAGGCCGGGAAGCCTGCGGCTCCCGCGAAGGCCGCGACAAAGCCTTCCGCAAAACCAGCAGCCAAGGCACCGGCGAAGAAGCCGGTAAAGGTCCCGACGAAAAAGCCGGTGCCGAAAAAGGTTCCTGCGAAAGTTTCGGTCAAGAAGCCTGCGGCCAAAGCTCCGGCGAAGAAGGCGGCAAAGCAGGCCCCGGCGAAGAAACCGGCGCCTGCTAAGAAGACAGCATCTAAAAAGAAGCGGTAAACGGTAGCGGATGGTTGCCGCATAGGTTTATTGGTCATCCGGTTCATCAGTCATGGTCGGCCCTGGGCACGCATATCTTTCTGACTCGAGGAGAGAACCATGGAGCAAACCGCGGATACATTCGGCCTCATGATGAGGCGGCCAAGCGCCTTTCTTCCGCTGGCAATGTCAATTGCCGCCCTGATGGTTGTGGCTGCCAGCGCAATCTACGGCTTCGCTCATGGTGCGCACGGCATTATTCGTCAGCCCGATGAGGGGGCCGCAGCCCATCTATGGCAGATCCTGATGGCCGGTCAGTTGCCGGTCCTGGCCTTCTTCGCTATCAAGTGGCTGCCGCGCTCTCCACGTCAGACGATGTACGTGCTGGCGTTGCAGGCCGGAGCCGTGCTGGCGGCGATGGCTCCGGTGTATTTTCTGCATTTGTAAAGATGCGCTCCACCAGTGGATGCTATGTCCGAGCTACACCATGACCTTGCACCGCATCTGAACCTACTTTGGAGTGACGCATGGTGGTTGCGGTTTTACTGGGATCGGTGCGGAGCGAGCGGCTGGGCATCCGCGCGGCGAAATGGGTGACGGGCGAGCTTGAAAAACGGGGGCACGAGACCGTTCTGGTGGACGCTGCCGAGTTGAAGCTGCCCCTGCTCGACAAGATGTGGAAGGAAATTCGCAAGGAACCTCAGCCTGAGTATGCCGAACTTCATGCGAAACTGGCCCCCTTGGCCAAGCTGTACGCGCAGGCAGACGGCTTCTGCATCGTGAGCGCCGAGTACAACCACAGCATTCCGCCCGGTCTCTCGAACCTGATCGACTATTTTCTGGAAGAGTACTTCTTCCGCCCATCGGCGATTGTTTGCTACTCCGGCGGACAATGGGGCGGCGTCAAGGCGGCGATGCAGTTGCGCGCGATGCTGGCCGAGGTAGGGATGCCTTCCATCCCGTCGCTCCAGCCGATTCCGAGGATTGGCGTTACGTTGGGCGAAGACGGCACGGCCCTGACACGGGACCTGTCGCGGTCGGGAAAGTTCTTCGATGAGTTCGAATGGTATATGCGCGCCTTCAAGGCCGAGCGGGAAAAGGGCGTGCCGTACTGATACTCGGGGCAACTATTTATCCGGTGAATGGCGCTTGAGCAGAACAAGCGTCGTGACGAAGATGCCTCCTGCCACGGCAACCATCATCTCAATGGCATGACGATAGGCCCGCTGCGTGGCAGGCGACGTGGCCGCCGTGTTGTCGCGGCACTGGACGCAGCCTTGAGCGAGCGTCGGAGCCGGGCACAGGATCGCAGATGCCAGAAGAATTGCGGCGAAGAGTGCTCGGGCGGGCGAGAGTATGCCATCCCACCCTTCGCGATGAGGCCGCGAAGGATGGGACACCCGGGCTTTTGTCTCCGCAAGAAGAGCGCGGATGGTGCGTTTGTTCATTGGAAGAACACCAGCAGGGTGAACAGGAATATCCACAGGATTCCCATGGTGTGCCAGTACCACGCCGCGCAGTCTACGAGAATCTGCCTGTTCTCCAGTTGGCGCGAGACGTAGAGGCCGACGAACGCGGCGATCAGCCCAGCGATTCCGAGAAACAGATGGAAGGCGTGGACGCCGGTGATGAGATAGAAGAAGTGGCTGCTCTGGCTGGTCTTGAAGAACACGCCCTGCAAGGCGAGCTGCTTCCATGCGGTCCACTGACCGGCGAGAAACAGCAAACCGAGCGCGATGGTTGCCGAGAGCCACGGAATCGCGCGCCGGGTAATCGGTTTGCCCAGTCCGAGCCATTCGTCCATGACGTCGTTTTCCTGAAACATGGTGCGGCGGGCGAACTCCATCGTTGCGGAGCTGATGAGCAGCACGGCGGTGTTAAGCCAGAGAATGGGCGGAATCGTCGTCGGGAACCAGTCGTTGATGTAGTGGTTGTACGCGTCGATGTGGCCGGTGGACTGATTGACGAAGAATGTGCTCACGATGGCGACGAAGAACATCAGGTCGCTGGCCAGGGCGAAGAAGATGCCCATCCGGTAGCGATTGAGCCGCTCGTGGGGACCGCGGCGGCTGGGGCCGCCGCTCCAGTTGTCGTTGTCTCCCCCGCCGCCGGTGCGCTTGTCGGTCGGCGGACGCCGGCCTGCACCGTTATCGTGGTCTTCAAGGTGCCGCTTACGGTCCTGATCGGTCTTATTGGGAGTGATGATCGCTGGCATAACGGTTCGGCCCCGCAGCCCATCTATAAGACAAGCTTACTCTGGTTTGGTGTCGAAAGTGACCTCGCCGGTTGTATCGGCCAGCGTATCGGGAGCCCATTGAGGCAGAAAGAGTTCGCCGGAGGGGGTAATTTCATACTGGCAGGGGGAGCGGTGGACGGCCAGCGGCTCATCCGGGGCAGCCTGTCCGAACGGATTCAGGGCTGGGTGCCATTCGAGCGTGGTGGCCAGCCAGGGGTTTGAGGAAGCTGGAGAGCCCCTGCGGAGGCTGCGGGCCAGATTCCACAGAAAGAGAAGCTGAGCCGTAGCCAGAAACAGGGCCGAGTAGGTAATGAATCGATTGAGAGGGACGAGCCGGGCAAGCATCACGCCTGCTGCATTGGGCACCCCGGTGAGTTGGGCGTAGTGTCGCGGCTCCCCGGCCAGCCCAGCCAGGTGCATCGGCACGAACGTGGCGTAGGCCCCGATGAGCGTGAGCCAGAAGTGCCATCGACCCAGGACCTCCGACATCAGCCGTCCGGTCATCAGCGGGAACCAGTAGTAGGTCGCGGCATACAGACCAAAGATGGCCGCCATCGCCATAATCAGGTGAAAGTGTGCAACCACGAAGAAGGTGTTGTGCAGATACTCGTCCAGAATGGGCTGGGCGAGGATAGGGCCGGTGAGTCCTCCGGCGATGAACAGAGAGACGAACCCCAGCGAGAAGAGCATCGGCGTCTTGTACGACGGGCGGCTGCGCCATGTCGTCGCCAGCCAGCTCAGCACCTTGGCCGAGGCGGGCAGGGCAATGGCCATCGTCGAAATCGAGAACGCCGATGCCGCGAAAGGATTCAGCCCGGCGACAAACATGTGGTGTCCCCAGAGCAGAATGCCGAGGAAGCCAATCATCAGCGTCGTCACAATCATGGTGCGATAGGCGAAGACACGTCGGAAGCTGAAATTCGCCAGCAGCATCGAGGTCACGCCCAGGCCGGGCAGAATGGCGATGTAGACCTCCGGGTGCCCGAAGAACCAGAAGAGGTGCAGCCAGAGCAGCGGGCTGCCTCCGCCTTTGCCGTGCACGGTGTGGAGCACGCCGTTGACAAGGTCGCCCGCCGGCAGAAAGAAGCTGGTTCCGGCGTGGCGGTCGCAGAAGAGCAGCAGAATCGCGGCCAGCAGCACAGAGAATGCAATCACACTGAGCAGCGCGGCGGTGAACCATCCCCAGACGGTAAGCGGCAGCCGCTCCCACGTCATGCCTTCGCAGCGCAACCGGATGATGGTGACGAGTGTGTTGATCGAGCTGATGGTCGAGGCGATGGCGAACAGCGCGAGGCTGGCGAGCCAGAAATCCATTCCTGCACCCTGTCCTGGGCCCGCGCTCGGAACGGCGCTCAAGGGCGGATACGCCGTCCAGCCGGAGATGGGCGCGCCGCCCGGAACGAAGGTGCTGCTCGACAGCACGACGAGCGCCGCCGCCGTCAGCCAGAAGCTGGCCGCATTTGCAGCGGGAAACGCCATACGGCGCGCGCCAATTTGTGCGGGAAGAACGAGGTTGCTGAAGCCAGCCTGCGGTGCCGTCGTCAATACAAAAAACAACATGATCGTGCCGTGGATGGTGACAAGCGCAAGATAGTCTTCCGGCAGAATGGGGCCATAGAGCGGCAGGCGCCAGTTCGGCCAGACGAGATGGATGCGCATCACGAGTGAAAGTGTGGTGCCGATGGCAACCGACGTCAGCGCGAGCAGAAGATACTGGATACCGATGATCCGATGATCGGTCGAAATGATGCGGCGCAGAGCTGTCATGGCTGCGCCGCCTTTTCACGCTGGGCCAGCCAGTGGTCGAAGTCCGGCGGGGTAACGACGCGAAGGTTCGCATTCATCCGATAGTGGCCCATGCCACAGACCTGCGTGCAGAGGATGGCATATGTCCCGGTGGCCGTTGGCGTGAAGTGAATGTGGATGGTCTCGCCGGGAACGGCATTCTGCTTGAGCCGCATCTCCGGAACCGAGAAGCCGTGAATCACATCCTGCGAGCGGATGGCGAGATCGACCTCGCGGCCGGCAGGCAGGACAAGCTGCGACGAGATCATGTCGTCGGCAGAATGTGGATCAGCCGGATCGATACCAAGCGGATTGCCTTCACCCGGAGCAACCAGTTGTGGCTGCGTGCGGCCGAAGGTAGCGTCCGTGCCTGGATAGCGGAAGTACCACGAGAACTGCACGCCGGTCACTTCCACCTGAAGCGCAGTCAGCGAAGCTCCGGTGTAGCGCGTTGCCGCCCACAGGCGCTCTGCACGAATTGTGAGGACGGCAAACAGGACCGCCAATGCAAGCAGCGGAACGTACTCGACGTGCCAGATGCTTCTCTGTGCAGAGTGCCGTCGCGCCACCAGGCCCACGAGCAGAATGATGTGCGCTAGCGCGAACAACGCAAGCACGATCCAAAGGCTGAGCAGAAGTTGGCGGTCGAGCGCAGGGCCGTGCGCGCTGGCGTCGGCAGGCAGAAGGGACAGCAACGAAGTGACAGCGAAGAGCCCGGGCACCTAAGCAGAATACCGCTTTGCACTGCGTGCCTGCGACGACCTCGGTCGGTGGACGAGGCCGTCGCACGCAAATCTGCTCAGAAGGGCATCCGCAGCGTGAAGATAAGATTGTGGTTCGTCGCGTGGTAGTGCGTAACGGCGATCTGTTCGCCGACACCGCAGGTGAGGCCAAGGCGACTCGGCGCATCTGACGAGGAATGCCGCAGCGGAATACGCCCAACGACAAGGCCAGGTGTCGCATAGGTAACAGTCCTCCCGTCGTTCGAGCCGCCTTTAAAGAAAGTCGAGTTGAACTCCAACTCGGGCCAGAAGAGCCGCCGAATGCCTTCGTGGCCGAGCCTGTATTGCACGGCGTTGTTCCACGAGATAGCGTGGCCCAGGCTCCGAGCGTTGGAGACGGGCAACGATCCACCCGCCGTCGAGGTAAGCGCCAGCAAGCCCCATCCTTTGCCGACAGCCAGCGTAGGCGTAATGACAGCGCAGCAGCTTCCGTTGCCGTTCTTTCCCGTAGGTAAACTGGCCGCAAGAAATGCCGTGACGATGGCATTGCCGTGCTCTTCGTTGCGCGCGAAGAGCCGCTCCTTCATCAGCACGGAGAAGTCGCCGAAGCCGTCGCGCGCTCCGGGGGCAGTATGGTCGATAAACGACGGCACGTTGAGGATGATCTCGGTGTGACGTTCAGGGATGAACTCGAGTCCCTTGCCATTGCCCAGATGCCACGTGGAGTAGCGGCTTGTTGTCACCTGACGGACAAAGTCAGAGCGCACTTCCTGCTCCAGACGCGGCGTGACGAGCACGAGCGGCGTGATCCAGTGAGGCTGCTCACTCTGCGTCGCGGTTACGCGCTTCTGGTAGTTGGCAATGAAGTTGTTGAAGCTGGATGCCTGTTGCGCTCCGGCAGATGTTGAAGCAAGGACAACGCTCAACACCGCGAACGCGCAAGCGAGAATCAAGTCACATTTATTTCGCATTATACGATTCTACATGCTTAGAAGCGTGTATTTAGAGGCGGCCTGTGCGTGAACGAAAGAAGGCGCTTCCTTCCTAACCGGGAAAAGGTTTAGGCTTCAAAAGGTATTGGAGACTCCATGCCATCTCTCAGACTCGCACTTGGTGCCGCCACGCTGTTCGCCTTTTCCTTCTCATGTTCCTCTGTCATGCAGGGCCAGCAGCCGCAAGTGCCACCTCAGTCGCGTCCTGCTCCCGGCAACCAGCAGGGGAGAGGCGACAATGGCCGTTCGCAGGTGCAGCCTTCGCGCCCAAACCCAGGCACACGTCCATCATCCCGGCCCACGCCGTCGTACCACCGTCCAGTAAGACCGCCGCAGTGGGGACACCGCCCGCCGCAGCGTCCTTCCTACAGCTTCAGGCCCGGCAACCAGGCCTATCTGCACCGCTATTTTCAACGCAGGCTGGCGCGAATCAACAGCTCACGGCGCATTCGGCTCATCATCGGCGGGTTCTTTCCCTACGCGAACATCGCCTACATCTCCCCGCTGCCGCCGGATGTATACGGCCAGCTTCCACCGGTGCCGCACGGATACAGGATGGGCTACTATCAGGGGTACGTCGTCGTCTACGATCCGGTGACGTTCTATATTGCGAACCTAATCGACCTGATGCAGTAGCACCTATCCGCTGCAAAGATTCAGCCGCGCCTTTTCTCTCGAACGAGATCGAGGAAGAGTTGGTGGACGCGCGTGTCGTGGCTCAGTTCGGGGTGAAACGCAGCCGCAAGCAGGTGCCCCTGACGCACAAGCACAGGAAAGCCGTCGCGCGCAGCCAGTATCTCAACCGTCGGACCAGTGCGCGTGATGCGCGGTGCGCGGATGAAGACCATCTCCAGCGGACCACCGGACAGCTTCGTCTGCTCGGTCAGGATAGCGGAATCGATCTGGCGGCCGTAGGCATTGCGTTCAACAGCGATGTCGAGCACCGCCAGCGATCTCTGCGTGGGGTTGTGGACTTCTTTGGCCAGAAGGATGGCTCCTGCACAGGTACCGAAGGTGGGCGTGTCCATGACAAAAGACTCCAGCGCATCGAGAAAGCCGTCGCGCTCCAGAAACTTGAGGAACGTAGTGGACTCGCCGCCGGGAATGATCAGGCCGTCGAGCCCCTTCAACTCGGCGGGCGTGCGCACCAGCCTGGCCGTTACACCAAGCGATTCAAGGGCTTTGGCGTGTGCTTCAAACGCGCCCTGCAACGCAAGGACGCCGATGGCAATAGGTGTCTCGGTCATATCTACATTTGATTGTAGAGAAGTTGCGGCGTCGCAGGCATGTTCAGACCGCCGAGATGTCTTCGCCGAAGCGGAGCAGATTGCCGTCTGGATCCGAGAGGACAAACTCATTCATCTTCCATTGGCGCGGAGCAAGCGGCGAAAGAATCGTAGCACCGGCAGCGCGGAACTCTGCTTCAAGCGCGGCGGCCGTGCCCCGCTCCAGATAGAAATAGACGCCGCAGGGGTTCCGGTTTTCGATCAGCATGTCTGTCTGGCTGAGATGCATCTCGATTCGGTCGCGGCACAGGAAGCCGTAACCATCGCCGTTTTGGTAAGACTCGGCATGGAAGCCGAGACGGCGGTAGAAGTCCATCGCGCGGGCAAGGTTTTTGACTGGAAGAATGGGAGCGAGATGGCGGATTCGATTGGGCATAAGCTGCTTGATGACAGTGTATTCAAGAAGAGGATACGTGCCTGGGTCGAGTGTCTTCATAAAAAATGCGTTTATGTAGCTACAATAAAAAGGACGAAAACGGTTATCAGACGAGGCTCAATGCAGTGCTGCGCAAGGCGATGCTTAACGAGTTTCACAAAGAGCGGAAGACCGCATAGTCGGCAGAGGGAAGAGTGGCCCTTGATCAGGTACGACTTGATTCGGAAAGTTTACCCCTGACCTTACCAGCCGCGCGTCTGCATCAACTGCGACTCTTCGATCGCCGCCGCAGCAAGCCCCTTCATCGTTCCCGTCACCTGCTCGCTGGCTTCGGCCACAATCTTCGGATCGTTGTAGTGCGTCGTTGCAATCACAATCGCGCGTGCGCGGCTGACGGCCTCTTCGCGCTCCACCGGATTGTTCTCGACATCAAGTGGCGTTGCGCGCTCCTTCATGAAGATGCCCGAGCCGACGAAAACAGATTCCGCGCCAAGCTGCATCATCAGGGCCGCGTCTGCGGGCGTGGCGATGCCGCCTGCGGAGAAGTTTGGCACCGGCAGTTTGCCTGCCTTGGCAACCATGCGCACCAGCTCGTAGGGCGCGCCGTGGACCTTGGCCGCGCTATAAAGCTCATCGTCGCCCAGGACGGTGAGGGCCTTGATCTCGCGCACAATCTGGCGCATATGCTGCACGGCATGAACCACGTCGCCTGTGCCGGGCTCGCCTTTGGTGCGAATCATGGCCGCACCTTCCGCGATGCGGCGCAGCGCCTCGCCCAGGTTGCGCGAGCCGCAGACAAACGGCGTCGTGAAGGCGTGCTTGTCGATGTGATAGGTCTCGTCGGCGGGCGTCAGCACCTCGCTCTCGTCAATGAAGTCAACGCCAAGCTCCTGCAGGACTTGCGCCTCGACGAAGTGGCCGATACGCGCCTTGGCCATCACGGGGATCGAGACCGCGTCGATAATCTGCTTGATAAGCTTCGGGTTCGCCATGCGGGCAACGCCGCCTTCCGCGCGGATCATGGCAGGCACGCGCTCGAGCGCCATCACCGAAATGGCCCCGGCCTCTTCGGCAATGCGGGCCTGCTCGACGTTCATCACGTCCATGATGACGCCGCCTTTGAGCATCTCAGCCAGGCCGAGTTTCAGGCGAAGGGACGGGGAATCGAAGCTGCCGGTGCCGTTCGTGGTGGGGTTTGCCATGACGATCTCTCCTGACGCCGCGGTGGGCGGGTTGGTTTACCTCGTTTGTCCGCGGGAGATTCAAGTTTAGCAGCTTTGCCGGGCCGAATGCAGAGTGGCCATGCGCTGTGCTACTGTGCAACTCGTACGCTATGAGCACACCAGGCCGCACGCGCCACATCCCGGACACATTGCAATCCAATCCCACGATTGACGAGCGGGCGAACCATTGCTTCGGCTGCGGCCCGGCAAACCCTCAAGGGCTACATCTCGTTTTTGCAACCGACGCGAGCAATCTTGCGGCAATCACAGCAACAGCGAACGTGAATCTCACCCAGCTGCACGAAGGCCCTCCAGGCTACATCCACGGGGGCATCGTCGCGGCGCTGCTGGACGAAGCGATGAGCAAGCTGAACCGTCCGCTGAACGTGCTGGCCATGACACGGCACATGGAGATCGACTACCTCAAACCCGCGCCTTTGCATCGGCCTCTGGTTCTTGAGGGCAGGCATCTCAGGCGCGAAGGCCGCAAGCTGTTCCATCAAGCAGAATTGCGCCTGCCCGAGGGCACGGTCCTTGCGCGCGCACAAGGACTGTTCATCGCGCTTGACGAGAAGCTGCTTGCCGCCGCTGGCCTTACCCAGCCTGAAGGCTAAACGGTGCAGGCCGCGATGATGCCGGCGCCGAAGCGGTCGATCTTGTCCTGCGCAAGACCTTTGATCGTCTTGAGCTGAGCGATGGTCTTCGGCCGCAGCAGGACGATGCTGCGCAGCGTAGACGAACTCAGGACAAAAAACAGGGGCAGACCAAGTTTCTCCGACTCGGATTTGCGCCAGTCGCGCAGTCGCTGGTCGAGCACCTGCTGGTCCGCTGTCAACGACTCGGACGGGGCTGGGGCATCGGCACGGTGGCGGTGAAAGGTCTCCGGGGCCTCGCTCGGCGGGGCCTCGACTCGGGCGGCGGGTTTTAGCGTCGGTTTCCTCATGGACGTTGGACGCTCGACCGGCGCGGAGGTTGCACCGAATTCTCCGGGGACGAGACGCGAGTCGCAGATGGCGCAGATCGCTGCTCCATAACGGTCGGCCTTTTCAGGACCGATGCCTGGGATGTTCAGCAGCTCGGGGATGGTGCGGGGCTGTGCTGCCGCCAGGTTGAGCAAGACGGCATCGGAAAGGACGATAAAGGCTGGCTTGCCGGTTTTGGCAGCTTCGGCTTTGCGCCACGCGCGAAGCTCTGCTTCAAGTCGCCTTTGTTCGGGCGTGAAGTCAGCCGAATCGAGGGGGCTACCTGTCTTTTTTGATTTGCGGGTGCCTGACCTCCGGCTGTGTGGAGTTGCAGCACTCGATGTATCGGCAAGCAGGGCCGAGAGCGGGGCTGTCGGGGTGAGCGTCTTACCTTCGTGCGTCAGCGCGGCGCGCCTGTAGGTGATGACTTCGCCCGCCTGGTTGGTGAAGGTATCCGGTGTAACCGTGATGAGGCCCGCACGGGTAAGGGCGTCAAGATAGGCATTGAATTGCTTGCGGTCGATGCCGAGAGCGAGATCGGTGTGGAGTTTGCCGGTCGATTTCGACGGAACCTGGCCCAGAGCTTCGAGAATCGCTCGGAGCTGGCGGTCTTCCTGCGCCGTCGGTTCGCGGAATGACTGCGCGGCGGCGCGCTCGGGCGAGCAGAAGTCGCAGTGCCCGCAGGGACGCAGTCCGTCGGCGGTATCGCCGAAGTGTTGCACAAGGGCGGACATGCGGCACTTAGGCGTCTCGGCGAAGGCGGCCATCAACTCAATCTGGCTGCGGCGAAAGGCGAGTTGCGCATCATATCCCGTGCGCCAGGTCGTCACGCCGGTCGAGCGAACGTTGCCCGCCATATCGATGGCTGCTGCACCCTGCGCGATGAGCTTTTCAACAGCCTTATCAAACGTCTCGACATCCATCTTGAGGCGCTGTCGCAGAATCTCCGGCATCTGAAACTCGGCGTTGAGCACCTTCACAACCCGCGAGAGTTCGGTTGCAGCAGGGTAGTCGCGTTCGAGAAAGAAATCGTGCATCTTGCGGTCGGCGAAGCTGTGCAGCAGAACGGTGCGGCTCGGCAGACCGTCGCGTCCTGCGCGCCCGATCTCCTGGTAATACTGCTCCACGCTGCCGGGCAGGGCAAGATGGACGATGGTGCGAACGTTAGACTTATCGATGCCCATGCCGAAGGCGATGGTAGCGACGACGACATCGAGTTGGCTGCTCAGAAAATGGCGCTGTACCCGCTCGCGCGTCGCCGGGTCGAGACCTGCGTGATACGCTGCGGCGCTTCCGCCAAGCAGCGACGCCAGTTCTTCGGCGGCCTTGCGGCTGGGCGCGTAGACGATGGCTGGGCGGTTTGCCTTGTCCTTGAGCAGGTTGACGGTGAACTCGTTGCGGCGCGGCTTCGACATCTCGACCACTTCGATGGCGAGGTTAGTGCGGCGAAAGCCATGAATGAACAGCGCGGGATCGTCGAGCTTCAGTTGCGCGACGATGTCCTTTTGCACCGCGGGTGTTGCCGTCGCGGTCAGCGCGATGACAGAAGCAGGGCGCAGCAGGGGCAGGTGTGCTCCGAGCGTGCGGTAGTCGGGGCGGAAGTCATGCCCCCATTGTGAGATGCAGTGTGCCTCGTCGATAGCGACGAGTGCCGGCTTACGTTTGGCCAGCATCTCAGGAAAGCCGGGAACACGCAGACGCTCCGGCGCGATAAAGAGAAACTGTAGCGAGCCGTCCAGATAGTCACGGCAAGTCTGACGAGCGTCCTCACGCGAGAGGCCCGAATGGATACGACCCACGCGGAGCCCGAGCGCGGAGAGCTTTGAGGCCTGATCATCCATCAGCGCAATCAGCGGGCTGATGACCAGCGCCGTCCCCCCACGGGCAAGCGCCGGAAGCTGATAGCAGAGCGACTTTCCGGCTCCGGTCGGCATCACCAGCAGAACGTCACGGCCTTCCGTCGCAGTGCGGCACACCGATTCCTGATTGACGCGGAAGGAGCTGAAGCCGAAGACTTCGTGGAGCAGGGAACTGAGTTGCATGGCCTGCTCAGTTTCGCATATTGTTTGCCCCCGGCGACACGACGATTGCAACGATCATGCAGCCGGTATCCAGCGTTGAAATAGCTTTCGCAGGGACGTACTGTAATCTGGGTTGAAATCAACATGCGGATCTGAAAGGTCCGGGGACAGCACCTATGTCATCAAACACCCTTTCCGAAGCTGAGATTCAGCGGAGGTACTACGCCAACAGTGCCCGGAGCTACAACAAGTGGCACGACGTCGAGGGTGGCGAGCATTACCTCGCCTTATCAGTACTGGCGGCAATCGTCGATCACTACGGAATCCAATCAGTCCTCGATCTCGGGTCCGGAACAGGACGTGCCGTTGCTTATCTCAAACACAGATGCCCGGGACTGAAGATCGTCGGGATCGAGCCCGTTCAGGAACTGCGTGAAGTTGGTTATCAGAATGGAATTTCGCAGGATGAGCTGATTGAAGGCAATGCGCTGAAGCTGGACTTCAGCGATGGTGAGTTCGACATCGTCTGCGAGTTCGGCGTACTGCATCACGTCAAAACGCCCGGCATTATGGTTGCTGAAATGCTTCGTGTCGCAAAGAAGGCCATCTTTATCTCTGACGCCAACAACTTTGGCCAGGGGTCGTTTCTCGAGCGCACATTCAAACAACTGCTGAATGTGTTTGGCCTCTGGCAGTGGGCGTATCTCGCCAAGACGAAAGGGAAGGGCTATACCCTCTCGGAAGGTGACGGGCTCGCCTACTCGTACTCCGTCTTCAACGACTACAGGCAGATCGAGAAAAAGTGCTCGCGGGTCTCTCTGCTGAATACCATCGATGGACGAATCAATCTATACAGGACCGCGTCGCATGTTGTTCTCTTAGGCATGAAGAAGCAGGACAAAACCACAGCGTAGCCTGCTTTCGGGTCACAAGGTGTCGGCAAAAAACAGCCCCATGTCCCAGAAAGAGGACACGGGGCTCTCGTTTGCCGTTCAGGCCTGCATGAGTTTATCGAGCGTGATGGGCAAATCGCGGACGCGCTTGCCGGTTGCATTGTAGATGGCGTTCGAGATGGCGGCGGCGACGCCGGTGATGCCGATCTCGCCGATGCCTCGTGCTCCAAGCGGGTTGAACTTGTAGTCGGGGATGTTGAGGCAGGTCACGTCGATCTCGTGAACGTCGGCGTTGACCGGAACGTGGTACTCGGCGAAGTTCTCGTTCACGGTGCGGCCGTAGACGGAGTCGATGACCGCCTCTTCGTGCAGTGCCATGCCGATGCCCCAGACGATGCCGCCGGAGAGCTGGTTGGTGCCCGTCTTCTTGTTGATGAGGTTGCCGATGTCGTACGTGGCGACGGCGCGGCGCACCAGCACCATGTGCGTGTGCGCGTGCACGGCGACCTCGACGAAGACCGCTCCCCAGGAGTGCGAGGTAAAGGTGTCGCGGTCTTCGGGCATCTTGGAGGTGGCTTCAGCTTCGATGGCATTGCCGCCATTGCGTGCGATGAGCGCGGTGATCGATTCTGGGTCTGCGCCTGCACTGGCCATCGTTGACCGCAGGTAAAGCTGACCGTCGCGTGTATCAAGGTCATTCGCATTTGCTCCGTGGAACGGCGAATGAGGATCAGCCACGGCGAGTTCGGCGAGCTTCTGCTTGGCCGCGATCGCCGCATCGTACACAGCCGGACAGACCGAGGCCGCGGTGGTCGAGCCTCCGGAGCCGCCGGAGCGGGGCAGTGATGTGTCGCCGAGTTGGACATCGACGAGGCTGGGGTCCATGTTCAGCGCCTGCGCGGCAGCCTGCGCCAGAATGGTGTACGTGCCCGTGCCGATGTCCTGCGTGCCGATGCCCGCATACACGCGACCGTTGGGCAAGATGCGCACGATGGCGGAGGACGGCGAGCGGCCCGCGCCGTAGTTGGCCGTGGCCATCCCGTGGCCGACGAGCCATTCGCCTTCGCGGTGCTGGCCGGGCTGCGCGGAGCGTTTCGACCAGCCAAACCGGTCAGCCGCCTGCTTGTAGCATTCAACGACATGCTTGCTCGACCACGGACGTCCCTGCCTCGGGTCCTTTTCCGCGTTGTTGACGATGCGAAGCTGAACAGGATCCATGTTGAGCTTTTCGGCAAGCTCGTCCATAGCAACTTCAAGGCCGAAGCTGCCCGTAGACTCGCCCGGCGCGCGCATCCATGTGCCCATGCCGAGGTTGAGCGGCACAACCTTGTGCTCAACCTGAAGCGATTCGCTGTCGTAGAGCAGCGTGGTGGGGTTGGCCGCGCCTTCGACCCAGTCCTGTATGAACGAGGTGTAGCAGATGGACTCATGCTGCTGGAGCAGGAGCTTTCCATCTTTTGCGGCGGCGAGCTTGATGTGCTGGCGCGTGTTCGGGCGCGCGCCGACGGGGCCGAACATCTGCTCGCGGCCCAGCACCAGCTTCACCGGACGGCCCGCAACCTTCGCGGCCATCGCGGCCAGAATGGTGTGCGACCAGACGTAGCCTTTGCAGCCAAAGCCGCCGCCGGTGTACGGACACTCCACGTGAACGTTGTCCTGCGGAATGTTGAACGCGCGGGCAAGATTTCCTTTGACGCCGCTGATGCCCTGTGTCGCGTCGTAGACATGGAGCTTGTCGCCATCCCATGTGGCAAGCGTAGCGTGCGGCTCCATCGGGTTATGCACCTCGATGGGCGTGTTGTAGACCTGGTCGAGAACTACGGCCGCCTTGGCGAGCGAGGCTGCGGGGTCGCCGCGGCGCTGGACGCCTCCGCGCCCGGGCGGGCGAGCGTCTGCGAGGTTCTTCTCAAAGCCGATCTTTGCGGGCTTCTTGTTGTAGCGAATGCGCAACTGCTTCGCGGCCTGACGCGCTTCGGGCAACGAGCGTGCGACGACGACCGCAATCGGCTGCCCGCTGTAATAGACGGTCGTGTCTTGCAGAACATTGACGTTGCCGACCGGGCCGAGCTTCGGCGCGTTGAACGGCGTGAGGATGGCGTAAACTCCGGCAGCGCGTGAAGCAGCGCCTTGGTCGATGGACGCAACCTCGCCGCCCGGGATGTCGGCCTGCACGATGTAGGCGTAAGCGACGTTCTTCACCGGAAACTCGGCGGCGTATTTGGCGCGGCCCGTCACTTTGGCGACGCCGTCGTAGCGATGGTCAAGCTGGCGGGCGGGGGCGGCTTTGTCTTCCTGCATGGCGATCATGCCTGTGCTCCTTTCGCGGCGAGGGTGAGAGCGTGGACAATGCTTTGCTTCGCCAGTTCAATCTTGAAGGCGTTGTCCTTCTGCAGCTTCGCTCCGTCGAGCGCGAGCTTCGCGGCCTTTTGGAAGGCTTCGGCAGTGGGCGCGGCACCTTTGAGGGCCTTTTCTGCTTCGAGCGAGCGCCAGGGCTTGAGGGCGACCCCGCCGAGGGCTAGGCCGGCAGACTTGATCGTGCCGCCTTCGAGTTCAAGACCGGCAGCCACCGAAACGAGCGCGAAGGCGTAGCTCTGGCGGTCGCGCACCTTCAGGTAGTAGGAGTGCTTCGCAAACTTTGGCGCGGGCAACTCGACGGCGGTGATCAGTTCGTCCGGCTTGAGCGAAGTTTCGATGTGCGGCGTGCTGCCGGGCAGCAGATGGAAGTCTGCGATCGGGATGGCGCGCTTGCCGCCCGGGCCTTCAACGTGGACCGTCGCCTCAAGCGCGGCGAGCGCGACCGACATATCGGAGGGGTTCGTGGCGATGCAGCTTTCGCTCGCGCCGAGAATGGCGTGGATGCGGTTGAAGCCCTGAATGGCCGCGCAGCCGGAGCCGGGTTCGCGCTTGTTGCAGGCAGGAAAAGCCGTGTCCATAAAGTAGTAGCAGCGGGTGCGCTGCATCAGGTTGCCTGCGGTGGTGGCCATGTTGCGAAGCTGCGGCGAAGCGCCGTTGAGCAGCGCCTGCGAGAGCAGCGGGTAGTGCGTGCGGATGATCTCGTGGTTGGCGAGGTCGCTGTTGCGCACGCTGGCCCCGACGCGGACGCCGCCGTTGGGCAGGCGCATGACCTCATCGAGGCGCAGATGGTTGACGTCGATGAGCTTCGTCGGGTTCTCAACGCCGTCGCGCATCAGATCGACAAGGTTGGTGCCTCCGCCAAGAAACTTTGCTCCGTGCGCGGAGACGGCGCGGACGGCGGCGCTGGAATCGGTGGCGCGTTCATAGCTGAAGGGATTCATGCGCGTGCTCCTTTCGCGGCGGCGCGGACGGCGGCGACGATGTTGGGGTAGGCGGCGCAGCGGCAGATGTTGCCGCTCATGCGCTCGCGGATCTCGTTGTCGGTCAGCTCAGGCGTCGCGGTTTGGCCGGTGTTGAACGAGACGGCGCTGAGGTCGTGCCGCTTGTGCTCGTCAAGCAGTGCCGTTGCCGAGCATATCTGCCCCGGCGTGCAGTAGCCGCACTGGAACGCATCGTGTTCGAGGAAGGCTTCCTGCACGGGGCTGAGCGTCTCACCGTTGGCGAGACCTTCGACGGTCGTGATCTCCGCGCCTTCGACGGTCGCGGCAAGCGTGAGGCAGGAGTTGACGCGGCGGCCATCGACCAGCACCGTACAGGCGCCGCACTGTCCGTGGTCGCAGCCTTTCTTGCTGCCGGTCAGGTCCAGGTGCTCGCGCAGCGCGTCCAGCAGCGACGTGCGCGTGTCGAGCGCGGGCAGGGAATAGTCTTTGCCATTGATCTTGAGCGTCAGATCAATCCTGTGCGGCTCAGTAGCCGCAGCGGCCTGCGCATCTTCTGCATGGGCCAGGCGCGGAAGCCCCGTAGCGGCTGCCGCACTCAAAAGACCGGCGGCCTTCACAAAGGTGCGGCGCGAAATCTCACCTTCGGCGTGAGGTGTCGTTTGATCGGAGGTCGGTGTGAGGGGTTCTTCAAGCTCGGTACAGAGAGGGGAACTCATTGCTGCTCCTCATTTGTTTGTGCTCAGAACTAGTTGGGGAAACGGGGCTGTTAATGCAGTAGACGGACGAACTGTTTGGAAAGATGCCTTGAGGGTGACTCGTTGGGAGCCGGACTGAGAGACGTTTTTGGTGCGACCAGAAGTGTAAGGACTCCTGCATGAGCGTGTCCAGTGGTGCTCGTCCCCGCTCAATGGCTGATGACGATTCGGTAGAGTAAATGGTCTATAGAAATGTGAGCGCGCTTCGGCAAAGTGAAGGGGAACCAGGGAGGATGCGCGGCATCAGTAAAGGAATGCTGAGGTTATAAGCCAGGCTATGCGGAAAATGGTCGGAAATGGCGGTTCGATGCTTGATTTATGGCCATAAACGCCTTAGAATGTATGCTGAAGTCTTTCTCCCAGAGTCATCTTCGCCCTTGAGGAACCGGGGCAGCTTCATGTAAGTCAATCCTTAGAAGAGGTACAGACCAGATATGGCAAAGCGCCGTGGCAATCCCAACTGGGGCAAGCCGGAGCCGATTGGGCCGGTTGTCCCCACGGTAACTTCGTTTGAACAGGTCGTGAAGGAGTACAAGCTGACCCCCGACCAGTATGTGCGCTCGACCCGGCTGCGCGAATGGGCGCGGCGGAACAAGAACTCCAAGTATATTCCCGAGGCGCTGCTGGAGGCATGGGGGTTTGAGATTGAGTCCACGCTGTAGCTTCTGCCTGAATCGTGAAGCGCCGCCCAATGAGGCGGCGTTTCTTTTTGCACCGCACGTATGATGGAGATGCATCGAAACAGATGCACTGCGCACTTTCCGACCGCCAGGAGCCGAGAGCCATGTTTGCCAATGTGAAGGAAGCCGTTGCCGAGATACAGGCCGGGCGGATGGTGGTGGTCGTCGATGACGAAGACCGCGAGAACGAAGGCGACCTCACGCTGGCCGCCGAACACGTCACGCCCGAGGCCATCAACTTCATGGCCCGCTTCGGCAGGGGACTCATCTGCCTGACGCTCACCGAGGATCGCGCCGACTACCTCCGGCTGGGCCCGATGACCCACGAGAACACCTCGCGCTTCGGCACCGCCTTTACCGAAAGCATTGAAGCCCGCGAAGGCGTGACGACCGGCATCTCCGCCGCCGACCGCGCCCACACCATCAGGGTTGCGATTGATCCGAAATCCACCTCGCGCGACCTGGCTCGGCCGGGGCATGTCTTTCCCCTGCGCGCCCGCAAAGGCGGCGTGCTGGTGCGCGCAGGCCAGACAGAAGCCTCAGTCGATCTGGCGCGGATGGCAGGGCTGGTTCCGGCAGGCGTCATCTGCGAGGTGATGAACGAAGACGGGACGATGGCCCGCGTGCCCGACCTCGTGAAGTTCTGCGAGGCGCATGGCCTGAAGATGGTCACGGTGGCCGACCTGATTCGCTACCGTCTCCAGAACGAGCGGTACATCCACCGGGTGGCAGAGTCGGTCATGCCGACCTCCTATGGCGACTTCCGCATGATTGCCTACGAGAGCGAAGTCGAAGGCGACGAGTCGCACATCGCGCTGGTGCTGGGCGATGTCAGCGGAGACGAACCCGTGACCGTGCGCGTCCATACGCACTGCCTCGCAGGCGACGTCTTCTCGGCCACGCTCTGCGACTGCCGCTCGGTCGTCGAAAACTCGCTCAGGATGATTGCCGAGGAGGGACGCGGGGCGCTGGTCTATCTGCACAACGGCACGAAGGGCTTTGGCCTGGACAAAGGAGTCGCCCCGGCACGGGTAGTGTTCCATCGGGAGCAGCGTGCGCGGGAAGGAAGCGACGACCGTGCCCACAGGACGCTCCGGCAGGTAGGCCTGGGCGGACAGATACTATCCGACCTGGGCATCCACAAGATAAAGCTTCTCTCGAATACTCCAACACATGTACCTGCATTGCAAGGCTTTGGTATCGAGATTGTCGAACAGAAGCCGATCACATTTCAGCCGACTCTCCGGTAATGACTTCCTTCACTGACCGGATTTCAGCCACGCTACAGTACCGGAGTGCGTAGCCGATAGGGATGGGGACGGAGGATTCACCCCCATGTCCACGGCCCCCTTTCCTCAACCTGTACGGCCCTTGCCTGTAGCCCCGGTTCGACGCACACCCACCGCGCTGCCGCTCGATGCGGGAAGAGTAAACCTGACCATTCGCCGGATTAGCAATACACACCACGGACGAACGCTGCAGATGCTCGGCCACGCTGCGGAGCATCTGGCGTATAGCCGCGGCTTTCTCGAAAGCCCACCCAGCGTAGCCGATGACGAAGCCGTACGCATTCTGATGCGCCTCAGCAGCGCGGTGTTCCGCGAGTATGCAGACAGCCGCCGAGTACGGCGGCCAGTGGAAGACTTCGTGATGGGATGCGCAAACTGGCTGCTGGAGTAGAAGTTCTCAATTGTCAGTTCACGGTTGTCAGTTATCCATGCGTGGAAAGTTCTGAGAACTAAGAACGGAGAACTGACAACTGTTACTCTGGATGGGTATGGCGCTTACGGTCGTTTTGAATGGACAGCCGCGATTATTTGAAGGGCTTTCCGGGCCTGCGAGCGTGGACGGACTGGTGGCCGAACTGGGCTTGAAAGGCGACCGGGTCGCCGTGGAACTGAACGGTGAGATCGTACCGCGCGGCGGGTGGGCCGGGACCGAGGTGAACGAAGGCGATCGGATAGAGGTCGTTCATTTTGTTGGCGGCGGCTCGCCTAATTAGAACTAACACTTCAACTATCTGATGGAAGCGACTTCAAAAGAAGCTCCCACTGGTCGCCGTAGCTGCTCCAGCCGCCGAGAGTATGGACTCGGTCAAGGGCAGCCTGACTCATGCGTCGTTGAAGTGCGGGATCATCGGCCACCTGCTGCATCTTTTCCGTGAGCGCAGGGACATCACGGATAGGGACAATGCAGCCCTCAACACCGTCGGTAAACAGGTCCTCGCCGCCGGTGTTCGTCGAGCAGAGAACCGGGCAGCCGCAGGCAAGCGCCTGACCCTGCACCAGCGCTAGCCCTTCCTCAATGCTGGGCAACACCATCAGGTGGCTGGAACTCATCAGTTCCGCTAGCCTGAGCTGAGTGACAGAGCCGAGAAACTCCACGTTTTCACGGGGCAGCCGCCCAAGCACCGACTTAATATCCGGGTGAATCGTTCCCGCAAAGCGAAGGCGTTTGGCTGGATGTCGCAGCTTACTGAACGCCTCAAGCAGGTAGGGAACTCCCTTGCGCAAGCCCACAGATCCAGCAAAGAGCACCTCGAAACGGCCATCAGCAGGCTCAGTCGTGCGGCGAAAGTTTTCGAGCCGGACGCCGTAGGGAATGACATGAATCTTCTCTGCGGGCAGGCCCATCTCGACAAACGACCGCGCGGCAAAGTGTGAGGGGACCGTGATCGCGTCCGCGAACTGATAGATCTCTTCCTCGCGGGCAATGTCCCTCGGATCTCCAATACTGCGGGAGACGCCCCATCGCCGGTACTCCTCGGAGACGAGTTGTTCCTGATAGCGATGGTGCGATGAACCACGGTCGCAAACCATCCGCGTGCCGCGCGCCTGAAGTTCGCGCCCGGTCCTCAGGCTCGATCCGGAGAGCGCAATCAGCACATCCGGAGCAGGTTGTGAACGAAGCTGCCTGCTGGTCCAACGGTCGAATGCGAGCGCGTTCG